>VFQP010000658.1_pt1 | contig 59151 bp, 97 predicted proteins | sample 3512351 | NCBI WGS metagenome assembly VFQP01 (sample SAMN10412372, study PRJNA504923) | tailings metagenome | isolation source: Relicate 1 Philex TSF1 revegetated site | place: Philippines: Tuba, Benguet | collected 2017-08-29 | reverse complement strand
GCAGCTGTGGATGCTTGGATTTGGTGGATTCTAGCTTGATACCAACTTCTTCGCCAGTGATGATGTGCTTGCCTGCGTGTGATGATGAAAATGTGGTGCGATCGTCTGCCCACTTCAATAATCCACCACCCTCATCTGCAACTCGCTCATCCACCATCGTTCCAGAACCAACCACGACCCTCAAGCACCCTCAAGCAGTCAGGGCATCGACCAAGGCAGTGCCATCGACACGTACCCAGGTATATCTCGCCAAAGGAGCCACTGCCAATCTTCCTACCCAGTCGATACTTGCCTCCTACCACAATCGTGAGGGCCATGCTGCTGAAAAGCGTCGACAGGGCTCAAGAACGTATAGATGCTGCTGCTTCCTGCCTGCACCACACGTCGAGGCCTATTGGGACTATGGTGTTACTAGAGATTCCAAATGATGGGCTAGAACGAGTGGGTGCGTGGCGGGGGAGCTAAGCACTTGTCCCTGCCTGGATCCCAGGCCCACACTGCGTCACACGCAGCAGACGCATGATTTGGGCGGCCTATTGATAATGGTGTGGATGGAGAATTGGACACAGATGTATTGTAGGAGGATTATGACGTTGATGAGGAAACCTTAGGGGTAAAAGGCCTGCCACAGCGGGGGCGCATACATATTTTGTAGTAATGTTGTGCTGGATGTGAAGTAGTGGATGTGGAGTAGTGGGAGTGGAGTAGTGCGGGTGGAGCAATGCAGGTGGCTACACCTTATGATGACCTGCTGCATACAATAGGGTTGTTGTTTGGGGACACGTGATCCCGATCGCACTCTATGTGGTTACAATAAACCGAAAAATGGGGAGCAGCTGCAACCCCACAAGCAATCACAATGCAGCAACATGAACTACTGCCCAATGGTTGCTCGGTCCTTGGTCCACATCTTGTCAACTGCACTGTCAGCCTCACCCTGTGTGTTGGTGGTAGTGCATGGGTGTGTGGGTGTCTGGTACATACCCAGCGATATCCATAGACAAACCACCACATGGGACACATCCCACAGCTTCCACCCCCCAAAACAAACAGAGCCGTCGGCATACCCTGAACCTCACTGGCCCGCTGAGTGCATAGGTTGTAAAGCTGTTGGTGTATACGCCATTCTCATCCAAGTGGCCAATGTTGATCTGCACGCTGCCAAAGTCCTTGGCAGTGATGAGCTTGTTTGTCCATGAGCTGTGTGTGCGATGATGATATGATGGTGACGGTGCTGCATAGTACACAACTGTGGCTACAGCAAACAAAATCAACCACAATCAACACCACAACAAAACAACAACAACAACTGCTGCTCCTCAAATACAATGCATCCAACAATACATGCTCACCAGCCCCCATTTTACTCCTCCACCACTGCTTACCATTTGCGTGGCAAGTACAAGTCCACCAAGACACCCTCGTCGTTGAACATGGCTGCTGCTGTTGAATAGAGCTGCGGAGAGTTTGGCGGCTGTCGAGGTGTGAAGCACTGGGCAGCAATACAAAGTTTTTTTTGCATTTGCAGCCCCCACAAAAAAAAGCCTGCGCATACACACGCAGCTCGTTGATCACCAAGTTCGATCAGTTTTACAACGTAGGCCAAGCACGTTGCTTGCTGGCATCACCTGTGGTGGTCATCACTTGGCGTGCGGAAACCGCCTCAACAAAACGCAGCAGGGCCTTATACGAACCCAGCAGTGTATACAGACAAGCGTCACAAGCAAACCCCACATCATCAACAACAACTAACAAATCATCATCATGCCATCGGACGCCAAGAAGAAGAAGGCGCTCGCCAAAAAGAGCCGCAGCAAGGCAAACAGCAGTGCCAGTGATTTGGAATCCATCGCCAATGGCAGCAGCGTCAACCTGGCCGGCCTGTCGATAAACCCAGAAGACTCCAACGGGGCCGCTGACATTACCTCCTCCAGCGTCCTGGCAAGCCACCCTGAGTCGCGCGACATCCACTTGGAATCCGTCACGGTGCTCTACCACGGCCACGAACTCCTGGCCGACACACAAATCGAGCTCAACTATGGCCGCCGCTATGGCCTCATCGGCCCCAATGGCTGCGGAAAGTCGACCCTGCTGCGTGCGCTGGGCCTCCGGGAGCTCAACTTCCCCAAGCACATCGACGTCTACCACCTGGATCGTGAGATTGAGGCCTCGGACATGTCTGCCCTGGAGGCCGTGATGAGTGTGGACGAAGAAAAGGCACGATTGGAAGCCGAGGCCGATGCATTGGTGGGGCTGGAGGGTCCCGAGGTGGAGCAGCGCCTGGAGGACATTTACGAGCGATTGGATGCGCTCGACAGCGACACCACAGAGACACGTGCGGCGTCCATTTTGCACGGGTTGGGGTTTGACAAGGAGATGCAGGCCAAGGCAACCAAGCACTTTTCTGGTGGGTGGCGCATGCGTATCGCGCTCGCGCGTGCTCTGTTTGTGGACCCCACGTTTTTGATTTTGGATGAGCCGACCAATCACTTGGATTTGGAGGCATGTGTGTGGCTTGAGGAGACGCTTGCCAAGTTTAAACGCATCTTGTTGATGGTGTCGCATTCACAAGACTTTATGAACACGGTGTGCACCAACATCATCCACATGCACCAGAAAAAGCTCAAGTTTTACAGCGGTATGTTGTGGGGGGGTGTTTGGGGAATGCGTGGTGGGGAGTTGAGTGTGCGGTGGATATTAGTGCATTTGCAAGGTGTTTTCATTATACCCTCATACATATACCCCCCCACACACACAACCCCACCAAACTACAGGCAACTACGACACGTATGTGCGTACACGTGCAGAACTGGAGGAAAACCAGATGAAAAAATACAAGTGGGAACAAGAGCAGATTGCACACATGAAGGAATACATTGCACGATTTGGTCACGGCAGTGCCAAGCTTGCACGACAGGCACAGAGTAAGGAAAAGACGCTTGCAAAGATGGTGGCATCGGGTCTGACTGAAAAAGTGGTGGATGACAAGGTGGTCAGGTTGAAGTTTACATCTGTCGGGAAGCTGCCACCCCCAGTGTTGCAATTTGATAATGTGACGTTTGGCTATTCACCAGACAAGGTGTGTGTGTTGATTGGGGTGGGTGTAGTGAGGCAATAACTGTCCTTGTCACATGATGCATATCATGTGGTTTGTGCACCACTCATTGCAATTCCTCTTGTTGCTCACACCGTCACCCTCCCCCCCCAGGTGCTCTACAGCAATGTTGACTTTGGCGTTGACCTGGACAGCCGTGTTGCCCTCGTGGGGCCAAATGGCTGTGGGAAATCCACATTGCTCAAGTTGATGGTTGGCCAGCTGGACCCTCTTGATGGCATGGTCAAACGACACAATCACTTGAGGATTGGGCAATATCATCAACACTTGACAGAGTTGCTCGACCCCAACTTGACACCATTAGAATACATGGTACGTTGAAATGAGGTGTATTGGGGTGTATATTGGTGGAATGAGGTGTACCGGCATGTGTGTGTGTGTGTGTGTGTGTGTGTGTGTGTTTGTGTGTGTGTTTGTGTGTGTGTGTGTGTTTGTGTTTCGTCAATGGATTAGCTACACAACATACTCTTCCATATCCACCACACCCGCCTCCATACACACCCACCACCACCACCACCCACGTTCAATCCACCACAACAGATGAAGGAGTATCCGGAGGAGGGCCAAACATTAGAAAAGTGGCGCAGTGCAGTGGGGCGCTTTGGTATCACAGGTGCACAGCAAACCATGCCCATGCGAAAATTGAGTGATGGGCTCAAGAGCCGTGTGGTGTTTGCCTGGTTGGCGTGGCGGGCGCCACACATGTTGTTGTTGGATGAGCCCACGAATCACTTGGATATTGAAACCATCGATAGCCTGGCTGCTGCTATCAACGGTATGTGTTTTGCTTGGGGTGGGTATTGGTGCGTGTAGATGTATGTTTCTGTGTGTGTAGTACATGATGTATACAGGATTCCAATTGGCAGCATTGCACCACAGCAACACACCAACAACATTCACACAGAGTGGGATGGTGGCCTAGTGCTGGTTAGTCACGATTTTCGATTGATCAGTCAGGTTGCAAATGAGATTTGGGTGGTGGCAGATGGGACTGTCAAGCGATGGGAAGGGGACATTCAGGATTACAAGGCATTCCTCAAGGGCGAGTTGAAAACCAAGGGAGACATGTTTACCAAGACAAAGTAGCACCACACGCGCAGGGCGGTAACGCTTGGCATTTTGATTTGTGCATATATACATTTTGCAACATCCAGTATTCTGTGTTCATGCTGCTGTGTTTGGCAGTGGCTCCGAGTGTGTGCAACCACCAGACAGTTCAAGTCAACCCCTGAGTGTACCTAATGAGACTCGTCACACTTCATCAGCGACACACATAGCACGTCGCAGACACCCTATTGGGTGTCAATTTGTGCGCCATATGATTGTTTGCACATTGTTGCACACGATCGCCACACACGATCGCCATAATCACAAACAACAGCCACGATGCCTCCTCCCGATGGCACCACAGTGGCTCCCCATCCCAAGACGTTTGCGCCCAGTGCGGAACCTGAATTTCCCCCATTAGCAAGATTGCAACCAGCAGTAAGCGACTATATTCCTGCGGGTTTTGAGCGTGTCAAGTCTCATGTGGTGCCAGTTCCAATCGTGCAATCCCAATCCCTCCTGCGCACATTTGGAATCAATGCGGAGGCCACAAAAACCCTAATCGCAGGCGTTGCGTATTGCACTGCATCGGTGTCAATGGTGTTGCTCAACAAGACTGCCCTAAGTCAATACCCACTGCAGTCGCCCACGATGCTCCTGGCAGTCCAGTGCATGTTGTGTGTGTTGCTCGTGATGGTACTGCAAACCTGCAACGTGGTACATACGCAGCGTATCACCTGGCCTATTGTGCGGCTGTGGATATTCTGCAATGTTGTCTTTGTAATGATGTTGTTTAGCAGGTATGCTCGGGTGTGGCTTGAGGATTCGCACAGGGTCCCCTTGCACACGTTTTCAACCACCACAGTTTTATGGCCCTCAAGTTTCTCAGTGTCCCCATGCTGACCACATTGAAAAACCTCAGCAATTTGTTTACCATTCTTGGTGATCGTCTGTTTTACGGCCGCACATACAACTGGGGCGTGTGGCTCACATTGCTCCTCATGGCCATCAGTGCAGGCATAGGTATGTAGCTTATTATGAGGGACAACAACAGTTGATCATGCATGTCAGCACGCATTTTCTTTCTATACGTATCACATCCCCTCCAACCCCCACTCCCCCCCCCCCAAGGTGCCAAAACCGACCTGGAATTCAACTTGTGGGGCTATGCATGGCAGCTCATCAACTGTGCATGCACCGCCGGCTACTCCCTCTACATGCGCGGTGTCATGGACCGGGTCAAACCTTTGACTGAACACAAGGGCCCCCTCTCTGAACTCACCATGGTCTACCTTAACAACAGCCTGAGTGTCCCCTTTCTTCTGCTCTTGGCGTTTGGCAATGGAGAAATCTCAGCCATGGTGACCGACCCAGTGTGGCACATGCCAGGCTTTCAACTGGCTGCGCTGCTGAGTGCCCTGGTGTCCTTTGGGATAAGCTTTGCGTCGCTGTGGTTTCTGTCCACGTCCACCCCCACCACATATTCGCTGGTGGGGTCACTCAACAAGGTGCCCATTGCAATCTTGTCCCTGGCGCTGTTTCAAGACCGCAACCTGCACAACCCACACAACCTGGGGAGCGTGGGGATAGGGTTGCTTGCAGGGGTGGTGTTTGTGTTTGCCAAGACGCACAAGCCAGCACAAGTTGTGGCGGGTGGTGGCAAGTAGTGGTCCCTGTTTGATGATGTGTACTGTGTTGATTGATTCTTGTAGACCAGCATATTATTGAGGACGATATCCTGCATGGTGTGGTGGCAGGCATGATAATGTCATTTCTTTTTACACATGTTTTCACTAGGTTTGTTTCGAGCAACACACGCACACTTCAACCATGCAACGACAACAACGACGAAAAACCAACGAGCAACAAGAGTTCCCGGCATCAATCACATCTTGGCCCACAGATTGTCTGGAAAAAGCACGTGTTTTTCTGTGCATTACTTCCACCAAAATCCTCGACAACCTTAACGACCCCAACATCAGGTGGTAAAACACCTAGATTTTGACGATCTATGCCGATTTGCACTGACATCCCGTGCCGTCCACAAGGAGTGCACAACCCTTTGGCAGTCCATCCAACAACGGCAGCACTGGGACACACCGGTACTCACACCACCTGTACCACCAGTATCAACCAACCCAGCAATGCACCAAGTCTTGTGGCGTCACCGTGCCGAGCGCAACCTCCAATATGCGCAACCAACCAAGGTTTTGTTCCTGCAACACATGTTCTCCCCCACATACCCAATGCATAACCTGCACCTGCGAATCAACCGGCAGTATTAAAAGGTGGTGACTGCTGGATACAATCATTGCTTTAATGTATGGTATGTTTGTGGTAGTACATGTGTGTTGGTTGACAACAGACGCTGACAACAAGTTATCAACCTCAGGAGCTTACAAGGCGACCGTGTCAGTTCATGCAAGTGTGGCAATGGAACTTTGAGTGACTCTGCTGTACAGTATATGGACACCGCCATTGACATGGTTGTGTTGGAGGGGAACAGGGTGCATGATTTGGACACAGGCGCAGTGGTGTGGGAAAATGAGCAGATGAGCATATACGTACATGTGTTTGTAGGTGGTGCACCAATTTGATATGTGCAGAACAAGATGTGCACCAGTATGATGTACGTCGCCACCAATATGTCACCACCAGTATGTTGTACACACAATACAAAACATCACAACAGAGACGCACCCAAGTTGTTGGACGTCACCATTTCATAGCGTCGCACGTCAACACCACGCTGTATGACATACGCACACCTGCTCCAGCATGGACATTACGACCGCCCAACCCCCAACGCCTTGTGGGTGCCTATGCTATGCATCGGGGTACACGAGCATCACCACCCACCAGTGTAGACGAGTACACATCCCTTGCAGGTGCCGCCACTTCCGGCTGGTTTGCCAACAGACTTTCCACATTGTATTTCTATGATGTGCGCATGATTGGAAAAAATCCGTATTAGCAGCATGAACTCCCACTAGACGTGACTTCTATGGACGCGTCTGGACAATATCTCGCCGTTCATGGCCCGTTGGCCCATTGCTTTGGGGATAGCAGAAGTGGGTGGCAGATATTTAATCTTTCAGCAACAACATTGCTTGACAGGACACCACTCTTTGCAACAAATGTGAATCAAGGCTACAGTCCTGCAGTGTGTGCGTCGCCGTTGAGGTTGTCGGACGATGCATGGTACATCATGGCGAGCAATGGAGCTGCTGTGCAGATATGGAGCCCAGATGGCTGGGTGGCCAGGCTGCTAGCCGACCAGGAGTGGCATGTGAGGCCGGTGGTGGACATGGTTGACAGCATGATGGTGATTGGGGGGCCTGACGGGTTGTATTTTGCTGATTTTGGTGGTCTACATCCATCAATGGGGGCTATGTCGGAGAGCACATCGCAGGATCTTGTGAGAGGAGACACACCAACAGTGCAGCAACTGGTGCAGCCTATAACCTGGGTTGGGGTGATGATGGTGGTGAGGGTGGGTGCACGGTTGGATCATGCGCTGCGTGCTTTGCTGGCAATTGACCACCACGTGATACCCAGCAACCGCTTGTGTGGGTCCCCGTTGGCTCACAGCAGCTGTGTCTGCGCTGCTTGTGATTGATGAACCAATGTTTGGGTGATTGTTTTTGAAGCCTGCCCAAGTGTGTGTGTTTGCCCTGCACTTTGTATATTTCCTTTGGGACAACATTGTCCCCAGCAACTCATCTCTCCATATTTCAATCCCAACTAGCTTTGCAAGCCATGGAAGAAACGGCTGCAGAACCACCGGCAGCAGCTGCCGCAGCTACAGCCATTGCGCACACAGCATCAATCAGCGATACGGGTGCCGTCTTGTCAGAGCTGAAAATACCCCCACAATGTACATACATGCATGGTGCGTCGATAGGGTTGCAAAAAGCAGCATGAGAAAACGCTCCTGCAGCGCAGGCGGTGGTGCCCCCAAAACAGATCTGTTTTGTTGTTGATGTGTTGCCCCAGTGGCAGCGTGCGCAGCAAGCATCGTGACATATTGGTAGCTGCGTATACAAACAAAGCGGCGGCATGTGTTGTGTTTCAGTGCTCGTGTTGCACCACCCTGATCAACTCCCCCACACACAGAGGATTTGGACTTGCCCTTGCGCTTGTTGGACAATTTTGAGATTACCAGCAAGCAACATCCAGGCACCCTGTGCACGCTGGATGCAATGGGCAAGGGAGGAGGGGTGGTTGTCAAAGGCGACGTACTGGGGGACCCTGCAGTACCATCGGTGGCACCATCACGCAACGTGTTGTTGGGCGATGTGCTCGACTGGTGCATCCACTATGGCGGCGACAAACCCAGTGTGTGGGTCATCACACAATACGCATGGTAGCATGTTGGAGAGCATATGTTGAGCATCATTCGAGATCCATCATACGACATCTCCTCATACGACATCTCCTCATACGACATCTCCTCATACGACACCCGACATACCCCCCAGGTATAAACTGCTGCATCCCACACCTGCCATGACATCCCTATGGTCGTCCTTTGCCACCCACGTCGCACACTGTGCCGATGCCGCCGCCCGCACCGCCGTGGGTGAAACCCCCGCCCCCCCCCCGGGCCCAGTCCCACAGCATGCACAGCATGAGAGCACACCCAGCACGACTGGGGCAAGCACATTTGACTGGGATGCGTTTCAAAAGGAGCAATTGAATGCTGTCTTGTGTTCCCAGGCATTGGGGGGGTTGTTCAACAGTCGAAAACGGTCGTTGTCGGGAGGTGGTGTGGGTATTGAGCCAAAGCGTACACGTGTGGCTGCTCGGGGCTTGTATGGTGTTGCTGCTTCGTCTGTCATGGTATTTTATTTTTGGGGTGGGGAGGTTGTGGTGGGGGGTTGTGGTGGGTTGTCGGGTTTGTGTTTGTATATGTGTACATGCTGTCCATTATATAAAAATACATGCTCCTATTTGCTTTCATGCTCACCCACACACACAATCATACCAACACCCACACCAACACCCACACCAACACACCCACACCAACACACCCACACCAACACACCCACACCAACACACCCACACCCAGGAGCAGAATGAAGCAGGTGAGGTTATTGGTGGGTGGGGATGGCTCCCTATGTATGTGGATTTTGAAATATCACCTGGAGACTACCGCAACCCCAATAAATTCAAGGTGTGTGTGTTGTTGTGTATGTTGCTGTGTATGTGTGGGTGTGAGGGTATCGTTGTGTGGGTGTTGTTGAGTGTGGGGGGGTAGTATGGAGAGGGTGTTTCAATGCACCACAACACCACGCAGATGAACAACAATACCCACACCCTCATACATATATTTATCCTCTCATATACCTCCTCTCACATACACACCTTCATCACCCAGCACACCCTCACCCCCCAACACAGTCGAGCATTCGTGCCAATGATCCCCGATACGCAAGAGAACTTGAGCTCCGTCGAGTGAAACAAGCCCAGCAGCGAGAAGAGGAAGCAGAGAGGGCCCGCCTACAACGCATACAGCAGGCCGCAGCAAGGGCCCTTCGGGACAAAGAGGCCAACATGAGCAGGGGGCCCCCTCCGGAGCCCTGTGCGGCGTTTCGACTGCCACAGCAGTGTGTGCCTGAGGCGTTGGGTGCTTGGGAATTGATGCAGGTGTGTGTGTGTGGGGGGGGGGGGGGGGGGAGAGAGAGAGAGAGAGAGAGAGTGTGGGGGGGGGGGAATGAGGGTCAATGTGTTGCTCAATATGTGGGTTTGTATACACCACACACACCTGCACCAGCATCCCCTTTCTCTCCTCCTCCTCCTCCCCCTCCTCCCCCTCCTCCTCCCCATTCCCGTCTCCTCCTCCTCTCTCACACACAGACATTCCTGGATGTGTTGCAACTCAAACCTGTGCCCCTGTGGCGTCTAGAAGCTGCACTGCTGCCTGCTGTGGAAATGCATCAAGTACTTAACACTGCTGGTAGTGGTGGTCAAGTACCAAACACTCAAGTACCAGACACTGCTGGTGGTGGTAATGCTGGTGGTGGTGGTGGTGGTGGTGGTAGTGGTGATGGTGGTGGTGGTAATGATGGTGCTGGTGAGGCAATGCAGGTGGATGGGCAGGTGGGGGTGGGTGAGGATGGGGGGGATGCATGGCAGGGGAGGGAGTACGTAGGTATGTACATATGTGTGCATGGTGTATTTTCTGTTGGTTTGTTATGCGCTGATGTGTGAAATGTATGTATATGTACAATACTATGCACTTGTATGCATATATACACAACACTGTATGTATACAATGACACATGTGTACTACACACCACACAACACCCCTCAACAACACCAACCTCAACAACACACCTCAACAACACACCTCTTCACACCCACACACAGATCAACGTGCAGACTTCCCAATCACCGACCCTCCCGCAGCAGCGAGTGCAGTCCTGTTGAGAGACATACACACACAGCTGGTGGAGGCAGTGGAAGGGAAAATTCAGTCGGTTGACTGGCGTCGTAAAAAAGAGAGGGGAGAATACAACCCCTCACCATGGTCTTGGGTGGAGCGGACGTGTTTGGTGTTGAAGGATGCACCATTGAATATTGTGGATAGCTATACCAAGGTGTGGGGTGGTGTGGGTGGGGTGGGGTGTGTGGGATGGTGTTGTTGTTTGTGGTTGCTTGTGGAGTGGATTGGTGTGTATGGATTGTGTGTGGTCAGAGAAAGGTTGATGATGTGTGAAATGGCATGCTTCCAGTACACACATGTGTACACACCCAGAAAAACATACACATACACACGACAGCCAGAAAACCCATACAACTCCTTTAAACACACACAAAAACACAAACACACACACATTTCCACTGTGCATCGCACAAGAAAAACAAACAAAACAAACAAAAAAACACAGGCAATAGCAATGGAGCTAGAGTATGGTGACTACAACAACCTCAATGTAGAGGATAGGGTACACATACTCAGTGCATTGGTTGAACTGGCAGTCAACAGTGAGCTGTTGAGGGATGCTGTAGTGAGTCGTGTGGAAGGGGAATACAAGTCACGTGCTGCGGGGGCGGGGGGTTCTTTGGTAGGTGGAGAGGATGTGGTGGGGTGGTGGTGGTCGTGTGGGTGTTTCTTTGGGATGTATATGTAGTGTGTGTATGTGTTTGCAAACATACAATTCATCCCCACATGCACATCTCGCCTTTTGCTCATCACTCCCTCATACGCACACCCTCATACTCACACAGAAGCGTGGTGGTAAGCAGCAGAGAAAAATTGTCATATCCGACTCAGACCCCTTTCATGTGGCCCCTGCTGAAAACGGAGAGGGGAGCCAAAGGGGGACCCCTGGGGCCGGGTCACAACCAGGGAGTGTGAAAGTGGTGGATGGTGTACAAGGTAGGTGTATGGAGCACGTCTGTGTGAAACACACATGGTGTACATCTTGGGGGGGGGTGTAAGAGACATGTACACGTACATGTGCACTACCACACACAGACACACACACCAATCCCACCCTTTTACCTTGTATACCAATATGTATATATATGTGTATACCTCTTCCCACCACCACACCACTCCACCAACACCACACCAACACCACTCCACCAACACACACAGCACATATTGAAGAGTGGCTTGCATGGGTGGAAGGGTGTCGGGTGGGGTTGCGGCTCCCACTGGGTGAGTCAGCACAGGGGCACCGGTTGTGGTTGCTGGGGGGGCGATCAGGCTGCTGGCAGGTGTTTATGGAGTACCCTGGGGGGCAGCGATGGGGGTGGTATGAAGGTAGGGGTGGGGGTGCGTGGGGGTGGGGGTGAGGGTATTGGGGGTGGGGTGTTGATTGGTGTCTTTGGTTATATTGATACGTGCATGCAGCTTTTATCTTGAACTACCACGTTATGCACACAATTGTTACGTTGTACTCACAGAGTGTACTCACACAGTGTACTCACAAATATATACACACAAGTATGCACACAAAATATACATACACAAAATATACACACAAAACATCCAAACCCACCCGTACACCCACCTCTCCCCCTCTCCCCCCACCCACAACACGTCCCCCTCTCCCCACCCACACAACACAGGTGCATCATTGGATGCATTGAGGGAGTGGATAAGGAATGCTGATATACTGGCAGAGCAATCACTGCTGGAAATGCTTGACAAAGCACCACCACCACCTGCACAACTGACCACCACTGGTAGGTGTGCTTGAGTGAAGACATACATGTGTATATACACAAGTACATACACACCCATACACACACCCATATACACACACGCACACGTACCCCCCGACACCCCCCCAGATGCATTCAACCAACATCGCCCCGATGCCTATCACAACATATGTGCCCCACTGCTGAGGGGATTAGGCAATTGGCCTACCCATGCAAGCAACAGTGTGGGGGATCAGCTGCTCTACTGTGGGGATGCATTGTTGACCGCCGTTGACTTTTGGTTCAAGGTATGGTTGACTGGGTGCCTCGGTCGGTGTGTGTGGGTGTGGGGGGGAGTTGTATGTGGGTATGGATTTGAGGCGTATTTTGTGACAGTGGCATGGTGGCATGGTAATGATGATGCTGATGATGCACAGACATGTATGCCATGTACACACACATATACACACACACATACACACACACACAAACACATACACACACACACACACACTATTCACAGGGTGATGCATGGCTTGCAAAACACACAGCACTTGTACAAGCACTCAAGTCAGCCACCACTGTACAACACTACATCACTGCTGTGTCAGACATGGAGCAACTCCTGTTTTCTGCTGGGTGGTTTGGTGTCAAGTGGGGTGGACATGGTCGAGAGGCATGGAGGGCGAGTTTGCATGGGTGTAGCAAGGGGGAGGAGGTGGTTATGCATATTGCTACCCTGCAGGTGGGTGGGTGTGTACATATGTGTATGGGGGGTGTTGGGTGGGTGGGGGGTGGGTGTTTGGGGGGATGTGTATATATGTGTGTGGGTTTGAGGGCGTGTGCTGTGTTGTACCACATACACCACATACACACCCCATGTACCAAAACACACTCGCCTGTTGATGGTTCACCAGAACAACAACCCCACCCATGACCCACTGCATACACAGCAACCCCACCCATGACCCCAACGTAAACAACACCCAAACACAACACCCACACACAGGAATATGGCCCCTGGACAAACGTCATCTCTTTACAAAATTTCCTCAAACTCCAACGGGAAATGCGCAACACCCTGGGCATCCCAGAACCAGACGCCCATGTGGTGCTCTTCCGCACTGGCCTATTACGTCACCTTGATCGCTACATGCATAAGCTCTGTATCCTCCCCCCCATTGCCCCCAAAACCCCAGCAGAGATGGACGCCGAGGATGCAGCAGCTGAGGAGGAGCGTCTGAGGCAACTTGAGTTGAGAAAGAGGGAGGAGGAGGAACGGAAACAGCGGGCAGCCGAGGAACAAAAGAGGGCAGCCGAGGAACAAAAGAGGGCAGCCGAGGAAGCATTGCGGCGTGCGGAATTGGGAGCAGCACAACGACAGCACATGAGCAATGGTGGTGGTGGTGGGTATGCGAGCACGCTACCTGGTGCTGGTGGGGGGTTTGTCAACCTGGCGGGTGGTGGTGGTCAACATGGGGTGGTCAACATGCATCCATCCATGCTCAACCCAGCACTGCTCCAGTCTCACAATCCTGCTATGGCTTTGCAATACACTACACCAGGCATGGTTTCAGGTCAACTGACATCATCTGTAGGAATGGTTCCAGGTCAGTTGGCATCCCTAGGCGGCATGGACCCCACTGCTATTGCCTTGCAAAATCAAATGGTTGCAGATTTCCTCGCTGCGAGCCAATCCTCCCCCACTGCACCACCCTCCCACACCCCAAGCCTCAACGGCGGCATGGCATACGAAGACAGCGACGCCGCCACCCTGGGGGGGGGGGCAGACGGGGGTGGCAAGCGTAAACGGGGTCGTCCGAGGGATAAAAAAGGTGAACCCAGCAACCCGGAGGCGGAGCGGCTTGCAGCAGAAGCAGCAGCAGCAAAAGCAGCAGCTGAAGCCGCAAAGAAAAAAGAGGAACGGGATGCACAGTATGCTATTGATAAAGCTGCATACGAAAAGGACATGGCTCTGTATGAAAAACTGCAATCAGACCCCGCACACAAGGAAATGGAGGCCCAGTGGATGGGACTGAAGGAGTATGTTGAAAAACTCAACCCTGTACAGCGTTTTACAGTCACCAGCATTGCGTATAGGAGTCGGCTGGGGTTGCATGGTACTCTAGAGGAGGGGAACATGGCGGCAGTGCCTGTGTGCTGGTTGTTGTTGTGTCCTGCAGAGGGGGAGGGGTTGCCCGAGGGGGAGGTGCCGCATGATAAATTGGCAGTGCCTTTGTGTTTGTTTGATCAGCTCCCTGATTACCTCACACCGGTGTGTTTATGTGTATTATTATTGTGTTTGTGGAGGGGGGGGGGGTTATGTTGTAGGTAGGGTTTGTATGTTGTTGTTTGTAACCCCACACCCCACATGGGTGTGGGTGTGGTGCATCGGATGGGGGGAGTGTGTATGTGGAATCTAGGAGTGTGTGTGTGTGTGGAATGTAGGTGTGTGTGTGTGTGTGAAATCCAGGAGTGTGTATAGTGCATGCACCCCACACTACACACACTACACACAACAAGCCAATACCCAATATATATACCCACACAACAGACTGACACGTATGACAAGCGTATGGCATACACATGGAAGGCAGATGACCGTTTCCGCATGTTTTTCGGGATGACCAAAACTACCCACAACAAACTCACATGTACGGGGAGAGGGGTGTTGTTCGGGAGCGGTGATTTTCGTGTTGTGTTATGCATGTTTCCTTGTGCTTTATTATCCACACATTGTTAGGGGGGGGGGTGTTTGTGTATACATGTTGTGTTTCATTATCCATACATTTCGCATACACACACATCATCCATACATTTCCCATCACACACACATCATCCATACATTTCCCATCATCCATACATTTCCCATCATCCATACATTTCCCATCACAGCCACGGGTACGTATTTCCGAGGCACCGTGTTGGACGTCATGCGGCCCCCCAAGGACCAGCCAAGGGGCACCTGGGACCCTTGGGATAGTGTGGTTATCCAGTGGGACCCCTCTGCAAATGATGAGGGACAAGTGGAACGTGTACATCCTTGTATGTGATTGGGGTGTGTGGGGTTGAGGAGAAGTGTGTGCGTGCACGCAAACCTGCTGCATTACCCGCCACACACTATCGTGCACACATCACTGTGCACACGATGCCATGCACATGCTGCCATGCACACACTATCATGCAAACATCAATATGCACACAATCACAATGCAACTGTCATCTCACAGGGGAGATGGATACAGACCCTGAGGAGCAGCGGCGCTTTGAGGAGAAGCAGCGCAAGCTTGAGGAGGCAGAGCAACGGGCAAAACGTGTGGAGGCCAAGTCCCGCAGGTACGTAGTGTGGGGTGTGGGTTTGTGTGATGGGTAGTGTGCAGATGGGTAGTGTGCATGGATATGGATGATATGGCTGCATACCAACGCACTGATGTACCATGTATCATATGTACCATACAGGGTGGATGATTACGATCAGGTCAGCGCAAGTGACAGTGAGAGCATGGAAACGTCGGTGGAGCTTTCTGGAGTGTCTGATGGTGGGAAAAAGCCTGCCCAAGACGAGGAAGTGAGCACAGAGGAGGGTTGATTTGGTGGTGCCTGCCCACGGTGTTTTTGCGGTGTTTTTGCAAGTATATTGTTGTTGTATAATCTTGATGATGATGTTGTAATGTTTTTCAGTGTATGGTGTGCTGTGACCGCAAATATGCAGCGGTGTAGCACGTGAGAAGCCACAGATCAATCAAGAGAGTGGGGCATCTGCACCTTCACAGCCGGTGTACGCCTTGATACCCCTCACCTTGGATCACCTCAATCAACAATGGATGCTGCTGCGATAAAGAAGCAGTTGAACGAGCTCGTTGAAGAGCGAAGACAGGTACACAGATGCAATTGCACATGTATTGCTCACCTGCACAACAGGAGCGTGATCACCATATCAAACGAGTTCCCACCCACACCACAATGCACACAGGTTGACAAACGATTGAACCGTGCTGATTGGCGCAACCGTCACCAGGGCGGGCCACCTGATGATGCACGACCCCCACCTGGCCCCAGCCTTTTCGATCGCATCGTCCGCGTAGGGGACCATTCAACCAAGGACACATACATCAACCACAACTACCTGGGTGATAATCCACGCCGGGAGTTTTTCAGTGGGCCCTCGTTTGAACGTGATGCGCGCAATGATGAAGGTTTTCCCCCTCAAGTGGGCCAAAAGCGTCGCCTGCAGTCTGCTGTGTTGGTGGATGGAGAAACTCGCCTCGTTGCAGTATGAATGTGCTGTTTGATGTGTGCTCCACATTGGGTTGTGTACCATGCACATGCACCCACCTCCCCAACACACATGCACCCCGCTTCCCCCCACACATGCACCCACCTCCACACACAGACACCTGAAGAGCGTCGCCAGCAGCAACAAGAGGAGGGTGAGCTGAGGGCAAGCAAGCGCCCCACCCCATCTGACAGGGACTCTGGTGATGGCAATCCTGCATTGAGGAAACGTAATGCACGTATGTTTGGGGCCCTCATGGGCACACTACGCAAGTTTAAGTACGTGAGGGTGTTGGTGTGGGCGTGGGTGTATGTGCGTGGGTGGGTGGGGTTGGGGATGATGGGTGGGGTGTATGGATGGTGTACACATGGTGTGCAGCCCAAGTGTATGTTGGTTGAATTGTTTCATTTGTGTGATTTGGCTTTTTACAATACCCTCTACAATATCCCTCTACAACACCCCTTTACACACTATACACACACATTATGCACACTACACACGATACACACACTATACACACACACACACACACACACACACACACTACACAACTATACACACACTACACACAGACTAACACGCACTCTATACTCACGCACACTACACCCACTTCACCCCCACAATCACAGGGATGATGAGTTGCAGCGCAAGGACAGCAAAGCACAGCAGCTCAGGCAAGAGGCACTGCAGAGGGCCAAGGCAAAGGCGAAGGAGCAAACAGCAGAGTTGAGGCAGAGGGAACGACAACAGCAACTGCAGGCCAGGTGGGAGAGGGTGTTTGGGGGGGGTGGATGTAGAGAGAGAGGGAGGGTGTGTAGAGGGAGAGTGTGTGTGTAGAGGGAGGGTGTGTGTGTAGACCACCATTCCCACACCATCATCACCACCGTTCCCCCCCTCCCCCCCAGGCAAGCAGACATGGACAAGCGTCGTCACCTCAACTTTGACACTGAAATAAAACGCGTCGAGCTGCTGTATGCATGTCGAGTGGGGGTGGAGGTCAAGGCGAGTCAGTGGCTCAAGACAACAAGTGCTGGGCCTGCTGTGTTGTGGATACCTGCTGTGCATGATGCCAAGACACATAGGATGCTTGAGGAAAGGCATAGTGAATTTGAAGCATGGAAGGTGTGTGGTGGTGTGTGGTGGTGTGTGGTGTGACATGTGTCATGCAGCACCCCATGCCAGTGACATGTCTCCCTCGTAATACACACATACACACAGAAAACTTACACACACACACACACACACACATAAACACGGAAAAAAAACATACCATGTACTCCCCCCAACACACCCAGGAGCGTCACATGAAGACCCTGGAGGAGGAAATACAGAAGCTACGACAGCAACATGAAGAAATTGACGCCCGTATCATGCAACGACGTGCTGAAGCTGCTGCTACTGCTGAGGCAAAGCGTGCTGCTGGTATGCATATGGGAAAGTGGGTTGGAAAAAGGGGTGGGAAAAGGGGTGGGAGAATGCGTGGGAGAATGGGTGGGAGAATGGGTGGTGAAGTGTGTCTGTGTGTGTGTGTAAAGTACAAGGTGGAGTGTGTTCCTGAAATACAAGATGGAAATGAATGGGGGCATGTATGTCTAGACAGCTGGGTGTGAGTATATTATTGAAAACATAGTAGTAGCTATGCAGTTGATTTCTGTGGATATAACTCCTACAGCACACACTCACACACACACACAAACACACACACACACACACACACACACACACACACACACACACACATGCCCACCTATTGAATGGAGTGGCCCTTTATTCAAAAACACAAAAGCACATATACTGTTGCTGCATTCATGCACCCCCTCTTTCCCAAACACCCAAAAACAAAGGTGAGGAAGGTGATGAGGATGAGGAACGTGCAATGGCTGAAGCTGAACGAGAAGGTGCCGGAGAACATGCTGACACACCTCATGCTGCTGACGCACCTGACGACAAGGGACAGCAGCAGCAGCAGGAGATGGAGGACAAGAAGGAAGAAGACGGAGAAAACACTGACCAGCAAGCGGAAGACTCACAGGAAAGTGGTCGAGAGGTGGAGGGGCGCACAGAAAAGAAAGAGGGAGGTGATGAGAAACAAGAAGATGCACGGTACGCACACCGTTTTGTTTTTGCTATCAGTTGGAGATGGTGTTGCGGTTGTTTGAAAGCAGGCAAACGTGTGCATTTCCACATACGTGCTGCATGCAAAACACACAGGCATGAGGACAGGTATGAAGGGCGCGCAGAAGACGAGATTGAGTTTGAATAAAGAAAAAAAAGGGGAGATTTCGAAAAGGCAGAGAGCATGCTTTTTCTGCTGCACGATTGTGTTTTTCTCCCATTTGCCCCTGCAACGTTTCTCCTTTTCATAGTTACACACATTTGTTGTGTATGCACAGTCTCTCTTTTCTCACACGTACTACTGACAATGCCCCTGCGCCGCAAAAGAAGCACAGAGAGCACATCAGCAGCCAAGAATCGCGCTCACAAAACATGATACTGGCTTGATACACTGCTTGTCATCATCATCTCTCTCTGCACACAAACACACACTCCGAATACGTGAATACGTGGTGATATCACCCGTGAATACGCGGTGACCATCCCAACTAAGGAGAGGTGGTGATGTGGTTGGTGTCGGTCACACCGTCGCCGCAGCTGTAGCCACCGCTGTTGCCAATGCCCCAGGAAGCGGTACCAGTGTTTTGGCAGCCAGCAGAAAACCCGCCAGTGTTGGAGGTGCCGACAGAGGAGCCACCGGTGTTGCCGCAGCCGACTGCAAATGCGCCGGTGTTCCACAAACCCCAGGTGCCCTCGCCCGAGTTGGTGTGTGCCAAGTTGTAGCAACCCTTTTTGGGCTTGTACAAAAAGCCCAAGCACTTGTTGGAGCACACCTTTTTGCCATCAATCTCAAGGTTGGGGTCGACGCATGTGTTCATGGTCACATCAAAGATGAGGCCTGTGTTTAGGTTGATGTGGGTTGGTGTGGGTTGGGGGTTACAGATAGCGATCACCACGATGGGGGGGAAGAATACGATCGCGACCCAACTTCGCACGTACCGTCAGGGCAGGCGATCTCGAAAGCATTGCCTGCAGCGTCGCAGGTGAAAAACTTGTTGCAGCCACCCTCGAGCACAGGAAAGTAGCCACCGGCATTGCAATAGTATGTCACACCCTTCCTGGTGTATTGGGTTGCACAGATCTCCGCAGGGGTGCGATCGTCCACATGGGGACCGCAGACACACTTGTTGGCCTTGCTGAGAAGCTGGCGCTCAGCTGTGGAGGAGGGGGTCCGCACGAGATGTGTCGTTGATGGTCGATCGACAAACAGGGAAGCACAGCAGGTGTTGGATGTGTTACGAATGCTGCAATGTGATTGTATCCCATACCTGTGCACAAGCTGAGGCCGAGCAGCAAAAGAGTCACGGTGATCGACAGACGAGCCATCGGTGTGAGTAGGTAGGAGCGTGTGGTGGTTGCAAGAGAGTGGTGGTTGCAAGAGAGTGCTTGTGTATCGATCACTCGCAACTTATTTGTGTTTGAAATAGTTCATAGACGAAAATTGTTGACAAATGGGGCCCCACATGATATGGTTTTCGTTGTTTCCCCCCGTGTCAGCTTCTTAGCATCATCCCTCTGCATCATCCTGTGCCCTCCCTTGTCATGAGTAATGCAGCTGCACCATCTGCGTAATACCCTGGCCGACGCCCCACCTGTACAAACCCGAGCTGTTCGTAGAGCGTTGTTGCTGCGTGGTTGTCACTCCGCACCTCGAGCAACACAGGACAGCCCCTTGTATGTGGAGAGGTTTCGGTGGAGCAATCATGTGTGGGTGCATGCGGTGGTCGTTTGTTTGGTTTTTGAGTTTGTTTGATGTGTGATGTCTTTCCACTGTTGTCTACATGCTCACACATACTTGTGGTGGGAAATGAGGGTCTGCATGAGTGCACGAGCAACCCCTCGTCGTCTGTGGTGCCTGTGCGCCAACACCTCCATCACCTGCACCTCCCCCACCACCTGTGTAGGTTGCATGTTGACACGCACATGTGCCCCCAGGTGCTGCTGTCTTGGTGTGCTACACACTGGTGTGCTGCGCGGAACAAGTATGTCACACACCACACCTCTCTTGCAATGACAGTGCCCACAACAGCATGCCCTGTGTTTTCATGCTCTGTACTAATCGCTATGTATGTTGCAGCATGTGGGTGTCCAAGCTCCTCCTGTGCAACATACATTGTGGTGGTGTACACGGTGTGTGGCTTCGTGTACATACCCTGTTGCGCACAGTACCTGCAGCTGTTGGGCATTCCAACGCAATGCATGCGCCTTCAAGAGTGACAGGAGCTGTGCTGCATCGGCGTGGGTTGCACGACGTGTGGTGTATGCTGCATGGTGCTGTGTGGTGATGGTGGCGGGTGGGTGCAATGAGAGCTTAGGCCCAATAACCGAAACCTGTGGTAATACCTGTGATACATATTGAACGATCCTCTGGCGCGCATACGATGTCGAACAACGACTTTTTGTAGAGCTGCATGTGCGTTGATCATGTATGCCTACACTGAGCCAAGGACGTTGAGAAACGAGCCACATTTGTTGCTACTGATTTCGTTGCAGTTGCCAAATGAACAACAAAATGGACAACAGTGTATTTCCAAGCATTCAAGCAATATTTCCAAGCAAGCATCAAGCAAAAGTCGACTACTCCGCTTCTGCTGTTGCTTGTGCTGGGTACACCTTGCTTGCCTCCCCCCACGTTGTCAGCATATCCGACAGCTTGCGCAACAATCCAGGCACCTCTGCCACTGGCACACGAATCTGTGGAGACACCACGAGGTGTGGTGTATATATACGACAGATCATCGACGGATCATGCACGGACAATTCAATGAGATGGAACCCCACCACCTCAACCACCACCTCAACCACCACACCTGTGCCATACTGTCACGATCACGCACAGTCACAGTATCATCCTTGAGCGTGTCATAATCCACCGTCACCGCAAACGGCACCCCAATCTCATCTGTCCTCGCATAGCGCTTGCCAATCGTTGTCCCAGTGGTATCGATCACTGTCGCCAGCCCTGCTGCGGTCAGTGAAGATGCGACGCGAGTGGCCACTTCATTTAATTCAGCACGTTGCAGCAGAGGAAACACAGTGGCCTTGACTGGCGCGACCACTGGGGTGAATTTGAATACGGTGCGGGCATCTTGTCTGGTGTAGAAGCAGTGCTCAAACATGCAGTATATGATGCGGCCGATGCCAAAGGATGGCTCGATGACAGAGGGGACAAAGTTTCTGGGGATGGGGGGTAGTGTGTGGTGGTGGTGGGTGGAGATAGGACATGGGGTGTGTGAAAAGAGGTGCATTGCAATACACAGCAGAACTCCCTTGTACACCACACACACACACACTCTGTGTACACACGCGCAACACCAACCCTCTTACACGTCATAATCAACCCTCTTTATTCATAGTCATCCCTCTCCATAGTAACCCCCCACACACACACCTGCCAGCTTGTTTCTTCATCTCCTTTTTTATCACTACCATACCCGGATGAATATCATACGTCACACCATCCACAACAACAGAAGAGGGGGTCCCTGCTGCGAGTGTTGCTTGCATTTCCATGGCGTCCCCCTCACACATGCCCTCGAGTGCTGCACACACTGCTGCTGCACTCTTCTTGTATGCCTGGTGCAGGGGGAGTGGGTTGGGTTGTGTGGGGATGGGTTGTGTGGGGATGGGGGGTGGGGGGTGGGGTGCGTGGCGGGGGGAGATGATGGAATGATGGTGGCGGTGTGCATTGGAGGGTGTGGTGTTTATATACATATGCACATTGTGCGAAATGTAGATGCAGATGCAACACCATAATAACTATGCAAGCAAGCGACATACAAAGCGGTATACAATGCATTACCAGAGACATCATCCCCCCCCACACCCATTACACACTACACAACCATCCACATGCACCTTGCCCAGTTCTTGTCGGCTGGCCTTGATAACCACCTCCTCCACCATACGTGGCTCTGGAAACCGTTCATATGCCACCAGCTCTTGTTTACTTGCCAGTGTATGTGCCCTCAGGTCGTATGCAGAGCGATCAGCAAGTCCGGCACATTCCACCCACCCATAGGAAGATTCCACCTCAGCATCCCAACAATCTTCTGCATAGTGTGCCATTTCATGCTGGGGAGGGTGGTTGAGGTGGTGGTTGATGGTTGAGGTGGTGGTTGAGATGGTTGAGGTGGTGGTTGAGATGGTTGAGGTGGTGCTTGAGATGGTTGGTTGGTGCAGGGGTTGAGCATCCCCAACAACAAAAACAGCAACAACACCCAACAACAAAAACCAACACCAACACCCAGCACACCTGCAAGTGTTGGCGAAATCGTAGCTTGTCATCACTCACACCAATCCTCACCATAAACAAATACGTGCGCCCAATAAAGTAGGCCAGTGTTTCGTTCGCAATGATGCCCTGTGACACTGCATCACCCAGGCGCATGCGCTTGGGAAGCTTCTCATCTGACATCTGCAGGGCACGGCTATACAAGAGGGGCTGCAGGTCTGCCACTGATGCAAACTTGGGGTGACTCTGTGTGATTGGGTGGGGGTTGTGGGTGGGTGGTATTGTGTGGGTGGTATTGTGTGTGGTGGATGGTATTGTGTGTTGTATCCATGTGTTACAGGTACATAAAGTTGCACAACATTCTGCTGCTCTGCTCATATAGACACACATATATATTAACACATACACACACACACACATATATATATATATATATATATACACACCTTTACAACCACCATATACAACCACCACATACACGTCACAAACACCCCAACCCCCCATTCCCCCAACCACCATATACACATACATACACATCATCACATACCCCACCCCCCCACCCCATATACCCCACCCCCCAAACAAACACACACCTTGTCCTGTGGGTGGCAAAAGTGTTCAATCTCAGCTTGTGTGAATTCCCTCACACGCAATAACCCAGCCTTGGGGCTGATTTCATTCCTGTATGACTGACCTATTTGTGCAGCAGCAAAGGGGAGCTTGCTGCCATTGTAGTACAGGAGATCCCTGGGGGGGGAGAGGGAGAGGGGAGTGTGTGTGTGTTTGTGTGTGCGTGTGTATATGTGTGTGGCATCACACATAGATGTTCATAAGGCATTGACATGCCCATCGTACACACATATCATGCATACACACACACACACACATCCACACACACACATCCACACACCACCATCACACACCACCATTGAGTGTCCTACCTGAAGTTGACAAATATGCCCTGGGCAGTTTCTGGTCGCAAATACCCCACCGTGTCCCCCTTGGGCCCTATGCTGGTTTTAAACATCAAGTTGAAAGGAAAGGGGGAGGAAATTGCATTCCCAGTCTCAGGGGCGTTGACCTTGTACTTGGTCAACGCTGCATGAAGGTCATCACATGTCAATTCACCCACACGGGCAAGCAGGTCACGTGCAGCCTGATGAGGTGGGTGTGATGATGGTGTGATGGGGTGGGTGTGATGATGGTGTGATGGGGTGGGTGTGATGATGGTGTGTGGGCTTGTGTGGTGTGGCGTGATGATGGTGTGGTGTGGTGTGATGATGGTGTGGTGTGATGATGGTGTGGTGATGGTGTGGTGTGATGATGGTGTGGTGTGGAGTGTACTACACTGACATACCCCACCCCTCCTGACACAGACCAACACCACCATACCCCCTCACACCACATCACACACCCAGCTCTACACCATCACACACACCCAACTACTACACACACCTTTTTCTCCTCTGCATCCAGTGGATTCTTAGTGTCCTCCAACAGTGCTTCTAGAGCATTCTCCAGCAGGTGGTCTGCCCTATGACAGTCACCCGTAACCACATCCGTCACCATGAGATCTGTAAAGCGCTCCACGTGACCAGATGCCTTGAGCACAGGTTCTGGTGTGACTGCAGGACACTCCACCTGATGAGTGTGGGTGGGTGTGCGTGAGTGTGTGAGCGAGTGAGTGAGTGGGTGAGTGAGTGAGTGGGTGTGGATAAGTTGGTACATGGGACATTGGATGTTGGGTGTGTGTATGCAAGTGTATGTGTGTGTGTACATGGGAGTGTGTGCTGCCTTTTTGCACAGTTGCTGTCATGCATATAGTAGTAGTATACGCTGTCGTGGTGTGTCTTGCACGATGATACCACATGATGTGTACTGAATCCCTTCCCAATATCCCATCTGAGAAATGTACCTCGAGCATGCCCTCTTCCAGAACAAAGTGCTGGCGCCAAAACTGTTGAATGTTTTGCTTGATTGCACAACCAGGTGGCCCATAGTCGTAAAACCCAGCAACACCACCGTAGATGCGGAATGAGGGCATGTAGAAGAGGCGTCGCTCTAGGACGTTGATCATGCCAGCACGAAATGCCTCCTTGTCGGCAGATGATGTTTTGCCTGTGACCTCTGCATACTCCTGTGTGTGTATGTGTTGTGTGTACAATGTGTACAACGCATTGGTGCTTGTATGGTACAAGCATAGCCGTCGGCCTCATGCCCATGCACATGCAACGTGTTGGTGTGTACCTTTTGCTTCTTCTCCAAATCCAACTTGACCGTCTTGAGCATCTCGATAGCAGCATCCACCTCATCCTACAACACGGTGAGGATAATGTGTGGGCAGCAAGCACAATGTGGGTTTTTCTACAGCATCTATGGCATCTTCCACCCACGCAACCCTAATCAATGGCAAACACACATAGTATACTCACCAGCATCGACCCAATACAATACAATGCATCACACCTTGGTGGCCTTGCCGTCCTTTACATTGGCTTTCAACGATCGCACTTGGTCACCCTGTTTGGTGACTGCAGCCTGTGCTGCCTCAATGGCAGCTTCTAGCTCATCTGCTGTAGGCATGGTTGATTCTGCTCAAGTTGTGTGGCGATCACGGCTTTTCATGGCGGGAAAAACTCGAGCAAAAAAGAGATGCAGGGAATTGATTCCACTTTGCACCTTGTTCAAATTGCACTAAAACACCTGCTATGTCGACAACAATCCTCTACTATGTCGCGATGAGAAGCATCGCCCATCATGATGCTGTGACGGAATAACAGCCGTGTCCAAAGGTTGCATTGCAGAACGAGGTGGATTTCGCACCACAACGTCTCACCATGGCCACACGAGAGCAGAATTTTCAACACACGCACGTGGCATGTTGCCTATGTGGCATATGCGCAATTGTGTGTGCGTTTCACGACTCTCTGCAGGTATTCTCGGGGATGTGCTGCATGATTTGCACCACCACACACCTGTACACACCTCGTTGCGGTCTATCAACCCCAGGGTGTCACCCAACGCTTCCATCTCAGCAGAAAATGGTTTTATTTATACGGTACGAGATGGTAAGTATCCTAGGAGCATGCAACACACCCGTCACGTCATGTGCCACCACCCCAGGTGCCACATGCTTTTTTGCCTACATGTACATCCGTCCACTGATCCGCCGTGGCCTGGGTTCTGCAGAGCGGTATGGGTTTTGCAGGGCGTGTATCATACACATCCACCACATCAACAACCCCTTTCCATCATAACAGTGGCTATATCAATTTTTACACTGTCTACATTGTATGGCTGTGCAGTGCAGTCTTCTACCACCTACCTAGCATGGAAACTCTGGGTATAGACATTAAAGCAGACATTTCTCTCTTATTGACTGTGTTTTTTTCATCCTTTGCGGTGCGTGTTGTTGTTCACATTGGGGGTGTGCTGTTCACATGATGGGGGTGTGTTGCTCACATGATGGGTGCATGCTGTTCACATGTGATTATGCTGTGCATACATGCATGTACATACCTGCACATGTACAACTGCAGCACCATGTCTGCTCTATCATCCCCATCATCCCCCGCACATCCCCCCCCTCGACCCCCCCACATCGCCCATCAGGTTCTCGGCACCCTGCATCTCCTCCATAGTGCATGTGTCGCCCTCAAAATCCTCCAACCACGACTGCGTGACCCAGCAGCAGGCCCCAAACAAACATTATCCATGCTCATACTCAACAGCGCATGCCTGGCACTCGCATGCAGCACGTATTACGGGTTTTGCGGCAACCATGCCCAACCCACCACGCCCATAGAGAGTATCGAGGGTGATTGGGCTGCGTCTGGTGGGCTCAAGCGTGTGGTGTGTAGTAGGGAGGCGTGGTATAGGCCTGTGGTGTCGGTGGCGGGGGCCCCTGTGGTGCACCCAACTCTGCCGTGGATGCTGTTTGGGGAGACGCAGGATGGGCATCATCATGTGGTCAATGCGAGTAGTATCATGGGTATGGAGGGGTAGGGAGAGGGGGGTATTTGTGGTGCTGGGGTGTGTATGATTGTGTTTGGAATGTATGTGTTTGTGTGATGACTGCACTCTACCACATTACAACCCATGAAATGTGCGCAGTACAACCCACCACCACCACCACCATGACCAGGCACCCCACCACCCACCACGGACCCCCCTGCAGCAGTCTCACCCGTCATTGTCATGTGGTTTACCCTCGTTGCCATGTTTGTGGTCAACTGTGCAGCCGACTACGTGGCAGTGGGGGCCCTTCATGCAGATACCACCGCTCGGCTGCGCAAGGGCCACATTGACCTTGACTTGGGCCCGTTGACCAGTTTGACCGGTTTGACCGAGCTCCAGGGTGGGTACCAGGGTGGGTATCGGGGTGGTATACTGCAGCAGGGGGGGCGGGGGTGGAGGAGGAGGAGTTTGGAGGTGCAGCCGGGTATGCGGTTGGGGTGGGACTTGCAAGCGGCGATGCCACCGAGGCAGAGCAGTGAGGGTGTGAAAGGGTAGGTTGTTAAATTGTTGTTGTTTGGGGGGAGGAAGGGGGTTGGGGTGTTTTTGTGTGGTGGATTGTGTAGTGGATTGTGTGGTGGGTTATTATCATCATTATTATTCAATACTACGCATCACAACACACCCGCACAGCACACCCCCACTATACACCCTCATAACACAGTCACACACGTAATGTACTCACCACTGCATCAAAATCCATGGAGCTGTTATGCACAAGTCTCACTGACCTACGCCGTACCTGGCATGCCCTTGCAGCCACCCTCCCATTGGGCGTCTCACAGACCAGCAGTGTGCACAGTGGGGGGGGGAGCGTGCGGGGGGGGTCACCCACAGCGGGGTTGTCCAGGAGTAGCAGTGTGAATAGTTTGGATAGCTTTCGAGTGGAGGTGGAGCCGGGGGGGGCTGGAGGTGGTATGCCAGTGAAGGAACGGTAGGTTTTGGGGGTAGGGCTGGGGTTCGGGGGGGGGGATGTCGAGAATAGGGGTGTGGGGTGTGCATGTGGGAATATCATGGTGGTGTTGTGCCAAAAGTGCTGCATGATGCACACATTGCAACACACACCGCCCATGTAAAAACATCCACATACATACACCCACAGTCAATGGACAAATGAAGATGATTACACACCAGCAGACCGCCCCTCCTTCCTCCCCATGTTCCCCTGGTACAGCGGCACCTCTGCTGACCTTTTAAAGACCGCACTCGACCTTTTGGTGTCGGTCAAACTTTTCCTCGGACGCTTTGACCTTCGCACAGTCCATGCGTCCCTTGCTGGCACCAAGGCGGACGGGGGGGGGATTGGAAATGGGGTCCCCCATGCCGGGGATGGGTACCTGTTTGACCATTGTAGTAGGGTCAACGATTTGTGGTTTGACTTTACGGCAGACACGGGGGATGGTGGGGATCCCACGTATGCAGTGGCGCGCATGATGGCGGCACCACAGCTCACAGTGGCTGTGCCTGTTGCATGGCTCAGGGGGGGGGAGGGGGGAGAAAGTGGGGGGGGTGGAATGAGCACGGTATGGTTGTGGTTGTTGGGTGCGTGTTGTATGTGTGATTGCTGAGTACATGGTGTGCTTGAACTGTTTGTACATCATTTGGTGGAGTGTTATACAGTGCACCATAATGTGTGTAACCATGTGTGTTGACCATGCACCATCATACACACCAACCCCTCCACCCCACACAGGAACACACGCCCTTCAGCCCTATGTCAGACATGCGGCGTGTTGTCTTCAAAACCCTCCCACGGGGCTCCTTTCTCCTGCATGGTGGGGACCTAGCCTACCCCAACCCCAGCAAAGACACCTATGAAAAACGGTTGTTCAAGCCATATGAAGCTGCATTTCCCCCACCACCAGATATACACCCTGGTCACTTGGTTGTACACAAACCTGACCTGCCACAAGTGAAAGCACAAGTGCGGAGCATGGGGGGGCGGTGTGGGTTTAGGGGGGGGAATGGTGGTGGGGGGGAGCGGTTGAGTATATGCGGTGCATGTCTCAAGGTATGTGGTTTGGGGTTGTGGGGTGTGGGTGGGTGGGGTGTGGCAACACAGAGACCACCATGCTTGTTGAAACACACAGAGAACTACCATGCTTGTTGAAATACACACATACTACCCACACACCTCCAAACACCTTGTATGTCCAGCACCATCCCCAACCACACCCCAGGCTGATGCCCTACGTCGCCATGATGGCCCCTCATGCTTTCTCATACCAGGCAACCACGACTGGTTTGATGGGCTTGAAACATACCAGCGCCACATCCTACACAAGGGGTGGTTGGGTGGGTGGTTGATGCCCCAGGAGGCTTCGTATTTTGCGTTGCAGTTGCCACATGGGTGGTGGTTTTTTGGGTTTGACTTGGCACTGGATGAGGATATTGACCTGTGTCAGTTTAGGTATGGTATTGGGTGTGGATATGTGGGATATTAACTTGTGTCAGTTTAGGTAGGGGGTGTGTTTGTGGGTGTGTATGTGGGTGTGCAGAAGTGTGTTGCAGTGGTATACGCCAGCATCACTTTCCCCTCAACCCCACCCTCACAGGTATTTTGCCACCATTGCAGACACACTGATGGGACCCCATGACCAGGTCATCCTCCTGACACACCAACCCACATGGTTGCTTGGGTGGTACTGGGGCCGCCACATGGCACCCAACCTACAGCAACTCATCCGTCGACACCTGCGGGGCCGGGCCCGCCTTCACATTGCAGGGGACCTGCATTTCTATATGCGGCACTCTGCACGGCATGCTACAGCAGCGCCGAGGGACGTGGGGGGGGACGCGGCCGAGGGGGGGGGAGCGGGGATGGGGGGGCCCGGGGAACACGAGGGGCCCTTTCACGACGTGTCGCAAGATAGCACTGCCCCTGCGATGTTGGGTGGGTTGTATGCATGGGATGCAGCGTCGCCATGGGGGGGGTCCCCCCGGGGGCGGAGCCCCCTTGGGGGATCTCCCCGTGACGGGAGTCCCCTGCGTGGGCAGAGCCCTGTACGAGGGCCCCTGGAACAAAATGGCTCCATGGGTATGTGTGTTGGTGTGTGTGTGTGTGTTGTTCATGCACTTGCACCCACACAACATGGACCACATGGACACAGGCAGTGTAGCAACCGCGGCTGCTGCTGCTGCGGTACTCAACAGCACCCATGGTATATCTAATGGTATATCAACAGCACACCACACTCATGCATGTCATGTGAGCACCACTGATGTGAGTAGTGCATCTGATAGGTCAAACTCTTGTGATGATGAGAAACACTCCCGTGTGACCACCACTGCATCCACTGCAACACCCCATCATCAACCTGCAGCAACCACACATCAGCAGCAGCAGCAACAATCGTCATGGGTGTCAAGTACACAGCAGCCAGGTGTACCCACTATAGGTAGCAGCAGCAGTGGGGCACAGCCAGCAATCAAGGGGCCGGGCTGCCCATCTGTGTCATGGGGACCCCTGCCATCCATGGTCAACCCCGCGGTCAACACTGCAGTCAACAATGTCAAAACGGCGGTCAATGGCAGCCATGCGACAGATACAGCAACAGGGCCCCCTCAAGCAACAGGGGCCCCTCATTGGCATGCAACAGACCCTGAGCACTTGGTGGTGTGTGGGATCGGGGGTGCGTTTTTACACCCAACACACATTTTCAGTGATGCACAATTTGGGCCGAGTACGGATGCTGTGGATGGCCCTGCATTTGTACATCGTGGTGCAGGTGTGTGTGTGTGTTGGGGTTGATGATGGTGGGTGTATGTGCTGATGTGTGTATATATATACAGACAGACGTGAGAGAGAGAGAGAGAACAATGTACAACAACACATGAAACACTATATACAACAATGCACAACAATCACACACACAACACCACACACTGTCACACACACTGTCACACACACAGGTCATCATCGACAATCAGCTCCCCCCATTTCTTCCCTCCCCTCTGCCCCACCATTACAAGAATACACCTGTGCAATGGCATACCCACCCCCAGCCAAGTCCCAGCGACTGGGGTGTGACAACTTGGGGTTGTTCAGATTACATAATACACGCTTTGATGTGATTGGTGGGCTGCTGTATTATGCGCTTGTTGTGTCGGTACGTATGCTGATGGTTGTGGGTGGGTGGGTGGGTGGGTGGTGTTGTGTGTGGACATGGTTTTTCTGGTGCTGTGTAGACCATCATAGTGCACATCATGTGTGTTGTACAGCCATATGTGTGTAGGGAGTTGTCGATCATGTGATACACGATGTGATTGACATCGTCATTGTTGACATTCCACTCCATACACACGCTCCACTCCATACACACGCACACCCTTCACACACCCCACCCCCTTCTCTAGGTCATCCCCCGTTGTGACGTCATGGCTGCTGTACTCGAAGCACCCACCCTCCTCGACTCCCTTGCCCTCTTTGCCCGCAGCATCCTAGACGCCCTAGTCACCATTGTTCACGACTCCTACCTGAGTATGCTGGTGTTGGCAGGGTTGTTTATGTTTTTCCACGGCTTTGCATGTGGTGGTGGGGTTGGGTGTTTGGGTGATCAACAGGGGGGAGGACATGGTCACGGGCAGGAAGGGAAACGGTGGCACCCCTCACAGGTGTGTTGATGGGGTGAGTGTTTGGGGTGTGTGTTTGGGGTGTTTGGGAATGGGTGTGTGTGTTTGGTGATTCATGTACTTTGACCATCATGCATTTCACCTCCATGCATTGACCGCACACAGGAAGTCAAAGCACGCATGGGTGGTGCTGGTCAACGTCTTATGTTTGCACTAGTGCATGCTGGTACACATTTACTAGTCGCAGTGGTGTTGCTGCTGTTGCTGGAGCTAGGTATTGAAACATGTATACGGTATGTGTGGTAAAGTTTCAGAATGTCTCTCTCTCTTTCTTCTCTATCTCTCTCCCTGTGTGTGTGTGTGTGTGTGTGGTTGTTACTGTCATCTTCCACCACATTTTATACATACTCCATCTTTCACATCACACTTCACACATCGCACCTCATACATCCCACATGCCCCACATCCCACATGCCCCACCTCCCCCAAACAAACCCACAGCTACCAATCCCTTGGTCGTGAGGGGTACCACAGTCTCTACCGCTGGTACACTGCATTTGAGCAAGAGCACTTTCCAGACCCCCAGGGCCTCCGTAGGCAGCTCTCTGTATGGACATTGGGTCTGTATCCCCGTTGTATACAGTGGCTTATGGCTGTGTTTGATGTGCCCGAGTGTATTGCGGTGACTCGGGATGCGTTGTGCAAGGCGGGGGGGGCTGCTGGGTTGTCGCGAGTGCAGGTGAGATTGGTGTGATGTGGGGGTGTTTTGTTGGTGATGTGACTGTAATGTGGGGGTGTTGGTGATGTTGTGGTGTTGTTGTAAAGCATGGTGTATGTTGTATTTGCATATTCCTTTTGTATTGGGTACAAAAGTGTGTACATGCTCCCCACCTCGTTTTCTCTCACACATTTCCACACACACACAAACACACACACTCACCTACACACAAAAAAAACCACACACACAACCCCCCCCCCCCACATAGACTATTGGGTATTATGCGGGCACGCTCGCCTACTACTGGCTCCTAGCCACTCCCGCTGTAGGCTACCTCTTTGGTGCCTACCTGTACGTTGCCGTCAACTGGTGCCACGTGCACTTTGACGAGGCGTTTTCATCCCTCCGCATCCCCAACCACAAGGGCTTTTGTCGATTTCACATCACCCCCAATGGTGACCTGGAAATGTATGCTTTGGCACAAGACCGGATCCCCTGTCGGTGGAGGGAGGACCCCCGATGGAGGGGCCCCAAGGGCGGGGGGACCCGGGGGATGCGGGCGCAGCATGCCAAGTATCCCTCCAGGTGGGCCCCTGATGGTGGGGTGGATGGGGGCGGGGGGGGGTGGGGGTATTACCCGGGGACGGGGGAGGAGGATGGGTGTAGCGTCAAGGTGGTGGATTACTTATACGTGTCGAAAAAACGAGGATGATTGAAGAAGCAGGATGATGGAAATTGGGGATGAACTTGAGGATGAAATTTTTTTATCGAGGGAGAGTCCACTGAGGTTTTTTGAGGGGTGGGGATGGTGTGTTTTTTGTTCAGTGCGTTTTTTTGTTGTGCATTTCGTGTGAGTCGTTGGTACTGCTGGTGTACTGGAGCAGTGTGTGTCGTGCTGATGTGTACTGCGCACACATCTGCACTGCACTGCGCACACATACATCCTCACTACATTTGTACGTATGCATTTAATTGTATCTCAATGAACAACTTGATACCACCGCAATTGATTTCCAACAAACGTGTAACCTCAAAAACACAACAATACGTTGTCATGCAGTCACCATGTGTTGGTCAACAAGTGGTCAACAGATGGTCAACTGTCACAGAAATGCACACCTACACTGTGCATCTGCATTGCGCACATCTACAATGCACATCTACAATGCACATCTACACACATCTGCTCCTCATGGCACGTGGTGCTTGCCCTCCTTTGTCAATGATTGCATGCGTGTGATGCTGTCCCTCGCAAATTTTCGCTGAAAGTGTCTCACCAGTGCATACGTTGCACATGCCAGTGGTGTCGCTGGTTGTGAAAACGTGTAAATCTCATACCTGCGATGTTTAAGTTTTTGTGTGCCGTGTGTGTTTGTCTGTACATAGGTGCAGTACAAGCAACCACACACACATACGCATGAATGGATGAAAAACATGAAAAACACACGTGCACCATCACACCGCACCACATATACCACACACTGTTGTCATCCTTGTGCCACTCCACAGCAAACCGCTCCTCCCCTCTCAACTGATGTCCCATGAGGGTCCCATGTGCCACTGCACATCTCCTGCCTGGGGAGTGTGAGGATGTCGGGGAATGGTGGGGGAATGGTGGGGGAATGGTGGGGGAATGGTGGGGGAATGTAGGAAAACCCCATATTCAACCCCCCCAACACACACACACACACCTTGTGTCACCACAACAGGTGGCTGCTCCTGCACCACACGCCCCTGCTGACTGCATCGATACCGCTGTACCCTTGCCCGAGCACTGTGGTCAACATACACCACCTTTAAAGGGTTGACCGTCCATGCAACAAGCGTCTGTGCAACCACAGCGACAAGATTGTGCAGCTGTGCGGGTGTTGCGGTGTGTACACGTGCCCATGGGAGTGCAAACTGCTGCCAGTGTAGGACGTGGTCTACTGCACGATCATAGACGGCTTTGCCTGTGCCGAGCTTGACCTTGACGTGATCGATTGCCCAGCCCTTGCCAAGGTGCAGTTCACCTGGTGTGTGCTCTGTGCCACGCACGAGACTGTAATTGAAGCCTTGCCTGTGTGCATGGTGTTATGATGGTCATCGGAGCATGGACACCCATCGTGTTGTATGTACACCAACCTATCGGCTTTGGTCAATACTGCGCGTATCTGCTGCTCATTGGGCTGCCACAAATACACATTGCCCCACAGCATGCTGGTTGTGTAACAAAACCGTTGTTTGCCAACGTGCAAAATTGCAGCCAATTGTAAATATTCTAGTCATACGCCTTAAAACGCTCAAAACCATCACCCTACCAAGGGCTCACAGCATGGTCACCCCAAAGCTCGCTATGTCGAGGCCTAGATCATGTCTGGTCTTGCAAGGACGACAGGCTTGTCGGGGCCCAGTCTTTGTAATGGCTACACATCAGCAACCATTTATGAATGTACCACGAATGCTAGCACACGTACAATCTTCGTTGCTCCGGCACATTCCGAACAAGAGGGTTTCCACTAGTCACGTTGTGCATTCTTCGTCCCTCACGGGCAACGAGCCTTCCACTGATTCCGGCGATGGCGGGAAAGGGTTGCCACCCGTCAATGGAGGGTCTGGTGGTGATGGAGGAGGAGGGGGGGATGGCGAGGGTGCTGATCGTGATCAACCAGAGGAGGCAGTACTGCCCGCAGGGAAATCCCTAGACAACTTGCCAGCTGGTATGTGTGGGGGGGTCAAGTTGGTTTGGTATGAAACGGTGATGTACGGCACAACATGCACACATAATTCCATACAGACATGCAGTCGGCATTTTCCACTGGCAAGATACCACAAGTGTACGTAGACCGCTTTTTCAGCATGAATGGCAACTTTTTCCTCGCCTTTTTGCTCCGCTTCCAGTATGTGTGGGTGTACGGTTGGGAGGATTGGTTGTGTTGGCGCGATGATGACAACGTGTTCTTGTTTATTTTACAGTCACCACCACCAACAACAGGGGCTTGCGTGATAGGTTGTTGGCAGATCCTTCCTTCCTCATCAAGCTGGGCATTGAGGTGTGTTGCTGATTTGTATCACCACATGCGTGTCTGTGTGTGCGGCATTATGTGTCAGCCACAGTGCACTCATGCACTCAACACATTGCGTCTCTCTGCATGCAGTACACACATGCTTACAGATCATACGACCTTGCATCATCTCTATGTGCATTAGTACACATCATGCCCGACCCCATCATCCCCAACCACGTCATCCACAACCACATCATCCCCAACCACGTCATCCACAACCACATCATCCACAACCACATCATCCCAAAATCACACAGTGTGGTATAGGCATAGTGACCAAGTCAGCAGCAGAATTAAACAAGAGGGGAGATAACTTTTATAATGAGCTTGATTTTGTGTTTGCCAACGTGGTGATGGCCATCATCGCCGACTACATGCTGTGCTACCTGCCAGCACCAACCATCTCCTTTGCGTACGTGGGGGGTGTTTATGGACATGGTGATGATGTGTGCTCTGGTACCCAGTTCCTTATCAAAACTGCATCATGCACCCATTATACACCCCATGCCCCCTATACACAGTCCCAAAAAGACAGTGCAGCTCAATGCAGTACAGCGCTTTTTCGCCTCGTGCCCGGAAAATTGCTTTCAAAAGGTACCTTTTGGCTACCAGCCATTCACCCTCAACCAGCGTATCGGTGCAGTGCTTCGCAATGGCTCCAAGTTATTGGGAGTGGGCTTTTTCGCGAGCCTGACTGGTGTTGGGATCACCAATGCCCTGATTGCCGTGCGACAGTTGGCCGACCCATCATGGCAGCCCCTCAACGCACCTCAAAATGTGTTGGTGATGAGTGCAGCATACGCCAGCTACATGGCCACCAGCTCCAACTTGCGCTACCAGATCGTGGCGGGGGTGTTGGAGGAGCGTGGTGTGGAAGTGTTTTTCAAAAACAACCCTGCCCTGTGTGCAGTGTTGTCGTTTGTCATCCGCACGTCCAATACATACCTGGGGTCGCTCATGTGGGTGGACTACATCCGGTTGCTTGGGCTGCAGCCAAAGAAATAGAGTGTATGGGTGATCACCACGCGCTATGGTGGCTTTCTATATCTATAGTTTTTGCAAATGCTTCACAATTGCACAGCGTGACAGCGTGTTGTTGTAAGCGTGCACATAGCTGTTGCTCGTCTCGACATCACTTTCAACAACACACGACGACACAACAAACAGAGCACGGACATCCCATCCTCCAGCTTGTGTGCAGCAAAGCAGCCATGGTTGTGCGCAACAAGAGCTTCAAGGAGGAACACCCTCTGGGTACGTCGCGCTTGGGATGACATACACATTGTTCTCTGCAAAGCACAAGCTTCCAACTTCGATCCATACCTCTGTGTCGTTGTGTCCACAGAAAAGCGCCAGGCTGAGGCTTCTCGCATCAGGGAGAAATATCCAGACCGCATTCCGGTACGTGTGGACAGGTTAGTGCTGTGTGGTCTCTGGCTCTTGCACTCATCACCGTGCGCCCGGTCAACAGGTAATTGTGGAAAAGGCAGAAAAGAGCGACATCCCAGACATTGACAAGAAAAAGTATGTGTGCGGCGTGTCTGTGGTGGTTGCGCGTGGCAGGGGGTCACTGACGTCATCTCTTGGTGTCGGTTATCAGCCACACACACACTCTACATCCTCATCGCACACAGGTACCTTGTGCCTGCAGATCTGACAGTGGGACAGTTTGTGTATGTCATTCGCAAGCGCATCAAGGTTGCTTCGGACAAGGCAATTTTCATGTTTGTGAAAAACACGCTGCCGCCAACAGGTGTGTGTGGTTGCGCCCCGTTGTCACGCTTCCATCCTGCTTCAACCAACCATTACCATACACAGCGGCGCTCATGGCTGACATATACGAGGACCACAAGGATGAGGATGGCTTTCTGTACATTACCTACAGCGGGGAGAGCACGTTTGGGTAGGTGGACGAGTGCTGCTTGAGGTCGTGGCGACCGGGTGGTGCAAACAGCCACCCTTGTACTCTGGCATTTTGTGTTGCTTCGCGGTGTATTGTGGGTTTCTGAGTGTGTATCTTTTGTGCAGCATGCCCGCCCCCTTGTATACATGTGTTTTTGTGTGAGGCTTGTACACTACGCACGGGCGCTGCAACCAACATAAAATCCCCACAATTCGTTGTCAAACGCCTTGCAACAAAGCACACATCAGAGTCGTGGACGCTGTGTTTAGAAACCATTGCACGAGTGATCGACCTAATTTGCACATAGTTCATTTCGCGCAAAGGGTCACCCAAATCCACCCCAAAACCCGCACAATGAACCCATCATCAGACAAGGAAAAAAGTTGCGACAAGAACAACAACAATGATGATAGTGCAGCTGGATCCACATCATCGCCCCATGCGGTGCCACTTGTGGCTGCTGATGCGCCACCCCTAACAACAGCAGGGCTGTTTGGGGTCATGCCAGTTGCACCCGGTCGGGCACCGGGTGTTGAAGGCTCAATGCCGGGCGTGGCGCAGGGGTACAGCCTCGATGCAAAGGGTGCACCACAAGCCAAGTAGTTTTGCACAGTGCTGCACAGGCCATAATTGTTCCTGCACGTCAATATAACATACACAACAATACACCCATGGTTCTGCATTGCAGGCAGATGGGCAGGCAGATGGGCAGGCAGCTGCAAGCCCATGCATGACTCACAATGGACACCACCAGTTGGGACAAGGGGGAAAAAACATAAAAGCGCTTGCTGTTCCATTTTCGCACGTTTCTTGCTTGTTTAACATCGTCGTTACACATCTTAATCACACGAGCAGACAAACAGTTTCACACACCCCCCACCGTGCTAGATTGCATCCTTTTTTTCCCGTTCGTCCAGCCTAGCACCTCGTTTACCCATTCATCAACCCCAATAGCACAAATAGTGCATTGATACACGTCGTGGAGCACGTTGACAGCCATGCCAAGGCATGTAGGTCTCACTGTAGGGGTCCTGACATTGCTTGTGCTGGGCTGCTTTTGGTTTTGGCAGCCACAAGCAGGCAGCACTACACACATCACTGCTGCAGTGGCCAAGATTACACAGCCGGTACGTATATGTAGCCCAGCAATACGCAATGATCACTTTGTATCATACGCATACGCACACCAACCAGGATGACAGTGCAAGCACCACAGTAGCTGACGTACACAGCAAACACAACTTTGAAAATCAGGCTCGTGAAATATGCAACTTTACAAAACACAAGGAAGCCTTTGTTCATGTAGCGGTGCCCTATGATTGGTGGAATCCATTCAATGGGGAACCAGAATTGCTCAAGGAGCACCATGACAAGTGGAAGGTATACAGGAGGGGTGATGTGGGTAAAGCTTATGCATGCTCTATAGTATATGCTCTATTGTATATGCTCTATAGTATATGCTCTATTGTATATGCTCTGTAGTATGAACCTTGGTACACCATCTCAACACGCCCACCTCTCACATCAACCCACCCCTCAAACACACAGGCATTCCTCAAAGATCTCCCTGAAACCATGCAGGATGTCCCCCAGCTTCGTGATGCACGGGGCCGGGGCATTGTCATGTCAGGTGGCCCATCCGTGTTCAACTCCATGATTCTCCTGATTCGCATGCTTAGGGAATTGGGATGCAAATTGCCAGTGGAAGTTTGGCATTTTGCTGAAGAGTTTAACGAATTTCAAATAGAAAAGCTTAATGCAGAAGAGGCCACGACACATAACATAGGTCTAGACACCAACTTTCGCACCGTCCTGCTCAATCATAGTATGGCCAAGCCATATGACATCAAGGCTGCTGCTATTGTAAATTCGCATTTTGAAGAGGTGCTGTGGTTGGACGCGGATACGGTGCCCACAAGGGACCCCACGTATTTGTTTGATACGCCTGAGTTTAAGCAAACGGGGATGATGGCCTGGCCGGATTTTTGGGTTGCAGACCCACGGTGTGTGTAGTTTTTGTGGGGGGGGGTTGTGGTGTGTGGTGTGTGGTGTGTATGTTGGTGCTCATGGGTCTGTATTGTGGGTGCATTGTACCTGTGCATATAGTATGAGTTGTATGCATGCGTGTACCACCCATGTTCAGTACACTCACGCACATTCACCCTTCATCACAGCAACCCGATATACAAGGTCATGGATGTGCCCTGCTTTCGCGAGCGTGAATTTGAGACGGGGCAACTGATGATCAATAAACGTGTGCACTGGAAACCCGTCAACCTTGCATGGTTTCTCAACAAGCAGCACCCATTTTATTACAAGATGCTCTTTGGTGACAAGGACACCTTTCGCTTTGCCTGGAAGGCCCTGGGTGCACCCTACCACCTGGTGCAGTACATGGCAGCAGAAGTTGGGTTTATGACAGAGGCGCCTGCACAGATTTGTGGGCACACGTTGGGACACCATGACCCACAGGGCAACATTGTGTTTTTGCATGCACACTTGATCAAGTGGCATGAGTGGAAGGGGGATTACCGATACTCTCATTTCAGGTATTGGACTGTGTGTTTCGTGGGGCACATTGTGCATGTATTGCTGTGCACACCCTTGTTGCTATTATTGTTGTTATCATTACCATCATTATTCTAATTAATCTTCTTATTATTTCTCCTTGTCATTCACACCAACCACCCCCCACAGGGACTTGTGGAATAACTGGCACAACAACCACCCATGGACCCATGTGCAGGACGTACACCAAAAGCCACTCGACTTCTCCATCCGCCCAACATGGAGCGAAGCATGGCCGCAGTATGTGTGCCTGCAGCTCGAATACATGCAGCCAGGGGATGAGGACCGCACGGTGCGTTTTGAGGAACGTAATCCAAATCGGCCGGGGAAAAAGTTGTTGCCAGTGAAAGAGTTTGGCAAGGTGGTTGACCAAGGTGGGTTTTATCGACACTTTTACAACGTAGACGGGCCCATGCTCGTGATACCACCATACTGAGAGGGACCCACTCCTCCGAGTGACTCCCGGGTCATACAGCGTGTGTGTGAGAGTTTACATGTGAGTGAGAATAAATGTTCATGTCAGACGGGGCTGTTGATTAAATTCTTGTCCTCGTAGCGATCATTTGTGATCTTTCTGTATCGTCATTAATTTTTTTTGGTGTGTGTGTTGGTGGTTGATGCAATGAGACTGTGATGATCCCTTGTGTGTAACTCTGTTGACAGCAGCACCAACAGCGCTATTGCACACAGGATGCAGCACTATGACACCACCATTCCGTGCCCCCCACTCCGCCTGTGGCTCCCCCTCTTGGGCTGCGCGCGCAAAAAGTACGACTGCCAACGTCCACAGTCGTACTGCTGCTCATTGTTGGTGGGGCTGACCGCATAGCTGTGGCTCGCAGTGGAACAATGTGATGGAGGGGACTGTGGGGGGGTGAGAGGGGGGGGGTGTTGTGTGGGGATGGGCTGTGTGGGTGGGTGTTGTGGGTGTGCGATATGCTGGGGGGGGGGGGTGAGAGGGGACGTCGCAAGCACCAGGCAACATGGTGGTTGTGGGCAAGCAACAAGGAATGCATAGCAGGGAAACATGACCATCACATACTATAGGTCACCCAATACACCCACATCTAAACACATACCATACACATGTTTCTGCTGGACCCATGCTTGAGGAAACACGACCCAAGCACCTCATTGTAGCTCACATCTGTACATGCAGGTGCCATCAAGCACGCAGCAAGACACTCATGCAAGGTCACACGTGCTGTAGACCCAACCTGTGGGTAGCAGGGGTGCGGTACTTGGCATGACAAGATGCACAGTGGGTACAGGGGTGCATGTGCACACGTGACACTACCATCTCAACACAGATAGGAGGTATTCACATTGCATTCACAATAAACAAAATACAGACCTACCTGTACAGCAGTGTCATCCTCCCCGTATTTCACAGGTGCGTATTGAAACCCAGGTGCAGTGTGTGGGTAGGGTAGGTCAAAGCCCTCGTCACAGGACAGCTGTCCGGGGCCATTGGTGTCAAAGAGGGGCTGCACCACTGCTGGGAGGTAGTGAGGGGCACACCCAGATGCTGTGCGGGTTGGTTTCATGATGGGGAGTATGCATATGTGATGATGGGTAGTGTGCATGTGGTGCTGTGCAGCATAACAAGCGTGCATACACACAAAACCAATCAGGCACCAATCCGATCTTCCACTCACATACGTGTTTGCATAGGTGCGGGGCAGACGCAATGCCACCCACCATACGTATTGACACAGACCTCCCCTGCTGCACACACCGCCAGTCCTCGTACACATTCATTCACATCTGTGGTACAATTGGGACCCTCAAAACCCACTGGACATGTCTGTAGCTGGAAACCCCCCTGTGAAAACACTCCTGTGGTCCTGTGGTTCTGTGGAAACGCTCTTGGTGGTGAGATACCTCCTCCTCCTCGTCCTCCTCCTCCAGATTTTGGGAGTGTAGTACGCAGATCATGGTGTGCCTTGTGTGTTGTAGTTGTTGGCACGATGCGGTGTGTGAACCCTGGTGTACACAGTGCCTCTCCCTGTGCTCCCTCCCCCACCATCCCTCTTCCCTCTTCTCCACCATCTGTCACCATTGCCATCGTCATGTCCTGCACACTACCCCCGACGGCACCACCCCCACCCATTCTGACACCACCTCCAGCAGCGACCTGCATGTCACTAGCAAATCCCACCACAAGGTCCCACACCGCATCTCCTGGTTTTACTGCAAACACCCCCACCCCACCCCCCTCATCAAGGGGGGCCTCCTGCCCATCCACGTACAGCTTCCAAAAGAGGGCGCCCTGGAGACTCCCATGTGCAGCGACAGAGGTGCGTACTGCATCAAACACGGTGCGGTACAATGCGGCACGTTGGGGCCCGGGAAACGAACCAAATTCTTCCAACAGCAACTGTGAGATGTGAAGGTGTTTTGTGTGTGTGACACACAGGCACACAACGCATGCACAGCCCATACAACACACAATCAACGCAACCCTGTACCACAACCACAACTCAGGGGGGGCACGAACCCACACACACTACCCCTTGTTGCTCACATACAACACCCCCATACAGGTTTGCCCAATGCCGCTGCATCCTTCATGTGTTGTGTCAACCATGCATGTACAAAAGCATCTTGATCATGTGCTTGCCAGTTTGATGGCCACAAGTGAATGGATGCAAAGTCAATGTGAGGGGAGGCATGATCAGTGATGAAATGTTGACCCTCATAGGATGCCCACCTGGGTATGTGTGGGTGGTGTGTGTTGGGGTGGGTGGAGCACCACATCATCAACCGCACACAAACACCCACACACACACGCACAACATACTCTCCAGGATTGATGTCCTGCAGCTGATGATCAGCATGATAAAACCCCTCACTGCCTAGTGTCACCAGGTGTTTGGGGTCTATGGATTTGATAAAGGAAGCCATCTCAGATGCCCATGCCTGTGTGTGTGTGGGAAGAAAGGTGGGTGGGTGGGTAGCAATCAACCCACCCATCAGCCACTCATCAGCACCCCACCCACATACCGAGATGATACCCGGTGAACACTGTGTGCATCGAGGTTCATTAATCAGCCCCCATGCAAACACAGTGGGGTCATCCATGTATTGCACACCGTTGACCATGTTGACCCGGGTCAACATAAAGTGCACATGCTGCTTGTATAATGCTTTAATGGTGGGGTCTATGAAGAAAAATGAGTGGTCTATGAGTGCATGATATCCTGCCCATTCAGTGTACTGATCAGCACCACCATTGTACATCCAGTTGTCAGTGAGGGAGAGCAACACCTGTTTGTGGTGTGTGCATGATAAATGTGCGTGGTGGGTGTGTGATGTCAACCCCCCACACACTAGGTCCACAAACCACCTACCCGTATCCCACGTTTTCTTGCTTCATCCATTGCATAATCCAGCCCTCGTAACAACTCTTTGTTATAGTCACCAGGCACACGCTGCATGGGTGTTTCAGGCTGAACACCATGTGCCCACGCACGCATCACTGTGAGGCCAGCAGATGCCGCTGTGTCCAGGATGGTGCGCAACAGTGCTGGGCTTGCTGTGTGGGCGGGGAGGCTGCCACCGTAGAGTGCTGGGACACCTGCACCCATCTCCACGACCTCCCATTGGTTCCAGCCAGCCACTGTGTGTATTTTGGTGTGTTTGCTCGGGGTATGATTAGCGTGTGATCAGCACATTTCAGGGGCAAACCCCACCTGGGAAACGTCGTCCACCGACCATAAAGGTGCCATTGACGATGTGTACAAATTCGTGTGTGTGCGCCTGGAGCCACGTTGTGGGTAGGGCTTCCAGGGTGCCCCGGTCGTGGGCGGTTGATAATAAACAAACGTGGATGGAAACCCATGCCACGTTGAATAATGTAACGAGAGCTAAAACCAATGCCAAGAGTGTGGGTGGCAGGGGAGGGAGGGCGCTGTGACAGGGAGGGATGGTGGTGGTGGGACTGCGTAGCATGGTGGATGGTGTCGCAAGCAGCACACAAGTTGGTGTTGTTACTGTGCGTGTGGGGTTGGCATTGGTGTGTGTGGTGGTGTATCGCTGATGTGCGAGATGCTGTTGGTATGAGCTGTATGGAGTGTTGTGGTGACCTGACTGACTTGTGTGTGCGCAGCAACCTGTGTGTCACACCTCCAAAAAACGTTTTTCGTTTTTCCCTGATATCATCCCGACAAACTCTTGTCGACACACGACACGACTACAGCAAGCACTCAAATAGTAAGAGCACGCACCAATCACGCAATATACCCAGACACCATCACACACCATGCAGCAGCAGATTTGCACCCCACACAGCCACACGCGATGCCCCAATCCCAAGAGAGCACATGTATTTGTGCAGCACTCTTTTCGAGGCAATGGTGCATTGCCCCGTGAGCTGCAGTGTGCAGCAGCATCCAATGGCAGCAAGCAACAGCAAGAACAAAACAACCGCAAACAGCAACAGCAACAACAGCAAAAGACACAAACCAACAAACCCGGTATGTGAGCAGGCTGTGGGAATTTTTGACCGAGTCTGACTTGTCCATCACCATCACCCATCCGACACAGACGTGATGAGCTTTTCCCTTGCCCCTGAAGGATCCATTGAGGAAACCCTCCACACCAACTCTGGCAGCACTGTAGCAGCCCTGGCAAGCCACGACGACCTGCTGGTCGCCGCTGCTGCCATGGATCCCCCATCCACCTCTGCATCATCCTCCACCGACCCACCCCCCACCCCCTCTCTCGAACGCCAAAACAGCGCAGGCCGCAACCGCCTCGAGCAGGTTGGCGTACGCACCACCGGCCTTCGCCGCACCCCCCTGGGTGGTGGTGTGAAAAACGCCACACTCCGCTATGACCTGCCCCCACCGGCTGTTGCAGTACGCAATCTTGTGGAACGTGCCCATTTCGCGCACTTGTGTACTGTCATGTCCAACATGCACCATCGACGGGCAGGCTACCCATTTGGTACACTTGTTGATTTCGCATGCGATGGTGCTGGGTTTCCCATATTGTGTTTGAGCCCACTTGGCATTCACACCCGCAACTTGCAAGAGGATCCTCGGTCATCGATTGTGGTGCAGATGCCGGGGTGGACGGGGCTTGCCAATGCACGTGTGACTATATTTGGAGAAGTGTATCCAGTGCCACCAGCAATGCATGACCTGGCACGAGAGGTGTGGGGGTGGGGGTGGGGGGTGGGGGGTGGGGGTTGTACGTGAAAGTTAGAGGGTCCATGGGATGTATGTGTGTGGACAGATGTGTGTTGCTGGTCACGATCTATAACAAAAACAGATACAACACACACATACACCCCCATCACACTACAACCCCCCTTTCTCCCCCCAACCCATATCAGGTGTTTTCGGAAAAGCATGCATCAGATAAACGTGAAAAATGGGTCACTGGAAACTTCCATTTCTTCCGCATGCACCGCATCACCGACATCTACTTTGTGGGTGGCTTTGGCACTTTACAGTGGGTCAATGCCGAGGACTATATCAACGCTGAACCAGACCTGATTGTGCTTGACAACCCTGACCGCACTATACAGATGATGAATGAACGTTTCAGTGAGGATCTGCGGGCGCTGCTGTCCCCAGGGACACCCCTGCAGGATGCACATATTATCAGTGTGGACAGGTTGGGGGCGGATGTGCGGGTGCGCAAGGGCTTGGAGTATTCGGTGCAGCGTGTGGGGTTTCGGGAGGTATGATGATGAGGTTGTGTTGTGTTGAAAAGTGGGTGTTGTGTATTGGACGATGGGAACTCCAGGGATACCTATAGGACATGGAGGTACATTAAGCATGAATACATGCATACCAACACACACCATACCAACACACACAACAACGCACACACAACACAACACAGCCTGTGACATCACGAACTGAAGCACTGGCAGAGATGGAGTACCTGTGTAGTTGATTTTGCAGCGGTCAACAGTTTGATCAACCTCATGATGATCCAGACAGGATGGTGGAGAATGTGCTCCACAGATTGTGCACCGCTGTGCTGTCATGTTGATGCACATTGTGCTGTCATGTATTTTGTTGTCTGCGGCTGCTCAATCGCACAGTGGTTTGTTATTGATTGTTTTATACGTGTGTGAGAGGAAACACACTGTGGATGCGTGATGTACGTCCTGGTGCATGTTTTGGTGGGTGCAGTGCACTCAGGGGGGAGTGGCATACAGTGTAACATGTGACAATGTGTGAAAGCAGTGAGAAATCTGTGTGAAAGCAGCATGCCAGATATGTGTGAAAGCAGCATGCGAGATATGTGTGAAAGCAGTGTGTGAGATTACACAGGTACCTCAGGTGGGGTGCAGTACTGGCTCACAAATACGACAATCAATTTCTTCACAAAAAAACCAATATACCTGCAGTCAAATTGTCAACGTTTTGCAAGCAGCATGAAATGATACCAACACGAGAAATACAAGGATGTGCCAATGTTGTCTTTCTGACAACCATGTCGTGTCGTTCTGACAATACCATAAGCACACCATCGCAACCCATCAACCCTTGTTCTTTTTCTTCTTCTTTTTTTTCTTTTTCGTATCATGCCGTGTGTCACCTGCAATCCCACCCTCTCCAACATCCTCCTCTACCTCACCATCCCCACCAACACCGCCCTCAACCCCATCCTCCCCAGCAACAACATCCACTGACGAGGAGGTCGTGGTTGCTGCTGCCCCCGCCCCTCCCCTCCCCACCCCATCATCATGGTCACACCCCTTTTTTTTCGACCCACTCTTGTCCTTTTTGACTTCATATTCCTTTGCTGCATTGACCGACACCAGGCACCCCCCCAATTGCTCCAGGGTAGGTGTGCCATGTACTGCCTTGAGGTGGTCAACAAGCTGGTCAACAGGAGGAAGAACACATGCAGTGAGTTGACCACCGTACACACACCCAGTGTCCAAGCCTACGTACGGGGGGGGTGCATGATTGTGGGTGTATGTACATTTTGTGTATGATGACGCATGGGTAATAGTATACATCGTTTGCTCACCACTCAACAACACACATGTGTGCATGGCGTCATTTGTATGTCCATACCCACCACACCCACGCACCTGTTGCATATGTTTCATGTTGAAGTTTCCTCTTGGCATCATGCCCAAAAAACACATGCTGTGGTCCCTGCCACACATGCGCCCATGCTTGCTGCTCATCACTGCCGTCCTCCTTGGCTTGATAATGACCCTCTGCATCATGCACCACATGCCTCATCTGTGTGGGGGTATGAGGGTGGGGATATATATGAGTGGGGGTATGCATGGGATGTAAGTGGGTAGGTGTTGAATATACTCGTATGTATTGTGTGTGTGTGTGTGTGTGTGTGTTCACAACATACATGACAGTCAACATGGTCAACAGTCCTCATCGTCAACACATAATCAAATCCAAAAGAGTCAAACCCAAGAGGAACAATCCCAAGAGTCAAACCCGAACGCCATCAAACCTTGTACAAGTCGATGAGTCGCTGTTGCTCTAATGGGACACCAGGCACCACCCCTGCATGCACAAACAGCAGCTGCAGTTCTGGAATAATAATGCTGAATGGCAGTGAGTGCAGGAAAGTCAATTGTGCAGGTGATAGATGAGATACCCACTTGAATTTTGACTGTCAGGGGGGGGGGGATAGGAGTGTGGTGTGTGTGTGTGTGTGTATGTGTGTGTGTGTGTGTGGTGGTGTGTGTATGTGTGTGTGTGTTGGTGTGTTGGTGTGTTGGTGTGTGTGTGTTGGTGTTGGTGTGTGTGTTGCTGTGTTGATGTGCATTTGTATGGAAATGAAAGCAGTATGTGTATTGTGTATATGCAGAGAGATACACATGCTGTGTCACACCACCAACACCACCTTACCATATACACACCACCACCTCTTTACACACACCACTAGTTCTCTATACATACGCACCTTTATTGGCTCCCCCCTGTGTAGCTTTTCATACGCAGTGATGGCTGCTTCATCATGATTGCCACGCACTACAAATGCTTTGTGACGTGTGGCAAAATCAAGCACCTGATGTGGTATGCAATGGTGAGGTGCGGGAAACCCGGGATCTTGTATGTGATACAACATGCATGATGTGTGATACATATTGTCATACATACAGATGCTCCCCCCCCCCCCCCCCACACACACACTAAACATACTTGTGGTGAGGATGGACCCTTGTTGACCAAATCCCCCACAAAAAACAACGCATCACAGCCAGGTTTGTATTCACACGCCTCTAGCAATGCAAGCAATTCCTCATAGCAGCCATGCACATCACCAATGACAATCAAGCGCCCCTGCGGGAGTTGTTGTGGTGAGAGGCGTTGATGGATGGGATTTGGAAGCATGTGGCCAGATGGGGTGCGGGGCATGGAACTGCCATCTTCGGGGCATGGTGGTGGTGCTGGTGGTGTCACTGAAGGGGTCTTGTGTTTGCTTTTTCCAAGGCCCATGGGGACAAATGGTTAACAGTGTGACGGTAATGATGACGATGACGATGACGGTGATGAAAAACACAAGCGCATATGAGTGTGTCTGGCTGCCATAACTGCACGTGTAATGATGTCTATTGAAAATGCAAAAAGTGGTAATGGGGGTTGCATTGGGTGCCAGAGAATACAAGCAACAACAAGCTGGATGGATGTGTGTACTGGATGTGTTTTGCAGATGACGAGTCGTGTGGAGCGTTGGTGTGAGACAAGTGTGTGGGTCGCAACAATTGTGTGAAGCAATTATATTGCTGTGTGAAGACTTGTGAGAACAAAAGTTGTGAACCTGTTCACACTGTCAACACTACCATGGATGATCAAGAATACCTGAAGCACATTGAACAGCGTAAAGGGTATGATGCACAGTGTTGACAGCTAATAGTACAACAGGGAGCAGCAACAGAGACACATAACACCATCTTGTGTCATCGTCATGCCCATCACCTCCCCCCCTGTTCCATACCCAGACACATCCGCTTGCTCAACTTGTGGCCCATCTTCCTGGCACCAGTCATCCCATTGATAGGACTCACTGTGAAGAATGTCAAAATAAGGAATGCAGCCATTGCTGTGGTAGGAGGGAGCGTACTTGTGGGAGCACATGGCGCGGCATTCTCCACATCCACGTTTACAAAATGACCTCCTACTAATGGCAGCCTGAGCAACATCATACAACAACACAGAATGTTGACCGTGCAAAAACACAAACAATTGTTTGTTATTCTCTTGTAATACATTGTGGTAAAAAAGTGTGCATGCAATGATGTGTACAAGCATCCTCAATTCAAGCATCGTGGAAAGCGGTCACGACCCAACTCGCAGCGACACCGGGGGCATTGAAAAATGTCATCCTTGGTACACGAACAGCAAAACACAAACGGCGCACACGGCCAAAACCCCAACCCGCACAGTGCACCACACGTCAGCCATGTGCACAGGCCACTGCCCTTGTAGCGCACAGGGACCACGACTGAGGCACAGTGACCACAAGTAAGCAGCTCTGGTGTGGCGAGCAGGGTTGCGTTGTGGGGGTCGGGTGGGGCTGAGTTGTATCCTTGTGGCTTGATTGGCGGGTATGCTGGTGGAAGCGGCTGGTAAGGCACGCCCTGCACCACATTGATTGTTGGTGGTGGCGGTGGGGGGGCATACATGCTTGCCTGAATTTTTTGAAGGGATGTGTTGCGTGCGGTTGTGCTTATGCTCATCATGCATAAAAACACACCTGTGTGCTCCAAACACCAGCTGCCTGCTGTGGTGGAATCAGTGGTGGTGCTGAGGGCGTGGGGTAGTGCTGTGCGGTTGTGGCATCGAACAAGGGTTCTTGTGGCCCGTCAATGTATCCCGTCTTATTACTCTTCATGGTCACTAGCACTGAATTGTTGAGTTAAGCTGCGTGCGAGAAAGCAATGTGCGCTTGGCTGGGGTTTTTGCGCAATGACGATGCAGAAGTTGGTTGTGAGCTCGCTGGGTTTGTGCGGGTAATAACAACAAAACGTAGCACTAGTGATTGTGGTTTATGATTTTGGCCAAAATCATTAATCATGGTTTGCACCAAGTGTTTGCAACCACCCTTCCACGTCCCCGCCCTTGAGCTCCTTGACCATGCCCAGCAGCTTTATCAACTCCTGCTTGTCCACGACCACCTTGTCCTCCTCCACAGCCACTGCATGCCCACACGGCACTGCAGGGTCAGCCCCTTGTCCTCCACAGCGGGCGGCCACAACATTGTCCGCCACACGACCCATTCGGGACAATCCCCCACACTGTACGCACTTGGCATGCTGGGAGGGTGGTGGCATGGGTGCATCCTGCATACCCACCACAGCAGGGCGCTTGGGGGGCGTGTCCTTGGCGGCACCCACCACAGGCTGCGACACACACCCACACTCACACCCATCCCCACCATCTGCTGCCGCTGCTGTTGTGGGCTGCTTGGGCGCCTTGCGCTTGGTACCACTTGGATGCAACGTCGACACCCTCGAAATGGTGGTGTGGAGGCCAGTGACATCACTGCGTTCTGTGGCTGCAGGCTTGACACGTACAAGACTATCCCCACTCCCCTCTCCGTTTCCACCACCACCACCACCCAATGTCATCACACTCCCCTCGCGCTCTGCAACCTCACTGGGCTCGTCGTACCCAGCGCCACTCACCACACGCAGGGGGGGGGGCGACGCCTTGCGCACCAGTGGGGGGGCTGTGGAGGTGGGGCCCCGTTGCGCAAGGGTCCCTCCCTGGGCGGAGATGGTGGATGGGCCCCCCAAGTCACCCCCACTGAGGTGAGAAATGGCATTGCGAACGGGAATGCGTATGACAGAGGCGCGCCCCCCTCCTGCAGCAATGCTGCCCGACAGTGTGGTGGTTGCGTTGGACATGGCGGCATCATCACATGCCGCGAGGCTGCTTGATGATGGGGTTGCTGCTTCGCTGTAAGGGGGGCGGATTGTTGCACGGAGGGCCTGCTGTTGTCGTGCATACTCCCCAATGGCCTTTGGGGAAGGGGTGAATGTATGTGTTGTATGTGGGAGGCGTGCTGCTGCACACTGTTGTTATGCAGACTCCACAGTTGTGTACACACAAGAGAAGGTACACACAAGACAACACCCAATCAATCAACATACCGCTTCCATGTCTACTTGCAGGTATGATTGCCACAATGGGTGATTCAGCGGTAGCCCTACCGATTTCACAAGTTGATAGATGCGAAACAACTCATCCTCACTGGGTGATCCCGCCTGATATGAGTGGATGTGGGGTGTTGTTGTTGTTGCGATTTGTGTGTGAACGTGTGTACTGTTGTGGTTGTGACTAATATAATGCAAATATAATATAGAATGCGTGTGTTCCAAGGTGCTGTAAAACAAAACAACCAAACACCCATCCCAACCATCCATCCCGCACCTGCAACACAGGCTGAAAGCGCTTGAGGCACTGCATTTTGCGAAATGGCCATCGTGAGAGGTTGTGGTGCCGGCACAGGCTTTTCATGGCTGTGAGACCCAAGCCAAGCTCTTCTGCTGCAGTGTCGAGGGGCAGATGAAACATCTGTTCCAATCGTTGCCTGGGGATTGCTGCCAGGAGTACACCCTGTGTAGTGAGGTGGTTCAGCACTGGTATTGTACACTGGTACCCACTACATAGGCATGTTGTTGAGGCACTGCACGTGCCTTTTTTGTCCGTCTCGACCTTGTGCTCTCAGATCCGTTGTGTTCTGCTTGCATGATTGTTTGTGATTCCGTGGTTAGTGGAGTGGACAAGTGATATAGCACGTGTGTCAATGTACGTTGAGACGGGGCAGGATGAAAGGCTGGACTGCATGCGCTGTCACTATCGATGTTTTTCTCTCACACAAGCTGTGCGTATTGCTTTGCTTGTGTGTAATGGCTAACAAGTTACTGCGTGAATTAACAAATACCAGCAACAAAACACAGCAACGACATATAAAACAGACTCATAATCATCAAATACAATCACCCTGTATTCCCATACTGCGGCAGCTTTTTCTTCTGCCTCAAGTAATACCGCCGCAGCTGCTGCAGCACCTCCTCCAGCGCAGACGACCCCAGCTCCTCACACAGCTCTGTAATCACCGACTCGAGAAGCACCCCTTCATCATCCCGGGGTGCATTGTAATACCGTTCCAGCCGCTCATCCACCACAAAATCCATGTCATCCACCGACATTTCCGCATGTTCGGCGGTACCTTCCTCGCGGTCTACAAATTTCTTCAGCCGTGCGCTGCCTGCTGCAGCCTTGCTGTAGTGGTACAGGTGGTACCCTGTGAGGCCCGTAAGAATAGCGGGGCCAGGGAGCACGATAGAGTCCAGTGCGAAAGTAAAGGGGAGCAGTGCTGCTGCGCCAACCTGAGGTGGGGAGGTGGGTGTGAGGAGGTGGGTGTGGGGAGGTGGGTGATGACATGCGAAACATACACATGCGACCCATAACCATGTGACCCATGGTTCTGTGTTTGTACAAAAGGACGATGTACAATGACAACAACGTAGGGTGTTGACATTGCGGACATATGACAAACCCACACACTGTGCACATGCAACAAACCCACACAAAACAACCCCTCTCCCCCCATCTCCCTTTACCTGTTTGTATCGTTGCACATGTCCCAGGGTTTTTATTGTGTCAGACATGTATGCCAGCACATCTTCTGCATCCACACATGTGGCATGCACCACTTTGAGGCGACGTGCATATTCGGGGATGCCACCAAGCATGCGCTGCTCAGGTGACAGTGCTTCTAGCTGTGCTTGCCCTGCCCTGTGAGTGTGTGTGTGTGTGTGTGTATAGGTAGACGGGTGGGTGGGTATGTGGGTGGGTGGGTGGGTGGTACACATATATGCATAGTACAGGTGTGTATAGCACACGCATGTATAGTACACGTTTGTATTACCCCACATGCATTCCCCCCCCCCACACACACATGCATTCCCCCCCACCTCCACACACGCATCTCCTCCCCCGCCCCAAAAAATACCTATACACTTTGTTCTTGATGCTGTCAGGATCGCTATTCTTCATGTTGTCCCATGTTTCTGCAGCCTTTTTCTGCACTGTCTGCCCTGTGGCAACCACCTTGTTCATCCAGTCAGGGCCCTGCTTGCCACCGGGTCCGGGTTTGGGCACCGGGATGACGACAAGCTGGTGCTTGAAGAGGGGCACCACGTACATGGGTACAATGTCATAGTCTGGGTCAAGTGGGAGCGCGTCGCTGCCAGAGTTGCCACTGCCCAGGGAGCGATTGCTTCCCGCACGATGGTACTGCCGCGAGGTGAGCGTGGTGTTGTGATCATCATTATCATCATCGTCGCCGTCGTCACCACCGATGTCTGGAAAGGTGCCATAACGGTCAAAGGTGGATGCTGGTGGACGTTGACGGGTTGCAGGCTGCCATGGTTTGGTGGTTGCGCGCTCGCTTGTAGAGGGCATGTCAGGCATCGGTTCGTTGTGATATGCAGCTGCCAGGAGACCCACAGGTCGTGTTACTCCGTCACTGTCTGTTGGAGTGGTTGTTTATGTGGGGTTGTTGATGTGGGGGAGTTGGGTGGGACGATAGTACCTTGTCTATCGTGGTGAAATCCCTTGTTCTCTGTGTCATCGTCTGTGTCGTCGTTCATATGCAGCAGTTCAGGACTAGCCTCGTTTGATTTGCTACCAAATAAGCCATTTGAGCTGTTTCGCAAATGATCCAGAAAGCCTCGTTTTGTTGATGGGTCGTTGGCCATCATGCCGCTGGTTTCAATTACTCGGGTGTGTGGTCATTGTTACTGGATGTTTCAGGTGATTAAGGTGCTGTGGATTCAATTGTGGTTGAAGTATTTATAAAAATTTGATGTTGTTTCATCAAAAACTGCATATCCATCACCACTGTACTAGATGTGTATTGTTCTCTATGTAAGCTATGCTGTACATCAAGCCTACACAAGGCTCAGGAATCACCCTCCTTGTGTTCCCTGCGTGCCCTGCTCCTCCACCACATCCCCTGCAAACACCCCTTGCCGTGGCCTCGCCGATGTCGAAAACGCCCCAGTGACCCTGTTCCATGCACGCACCATGCTCCCCTTGCTACTGGACGTTGCCCGTCCTGCGTCCCCTGTGTGATCCTCCTCATTTCCCTGGGCACTATTTTCCTTTTCATGGTTCAACAAGACACGTGTGGAAACCCCTACTGGGACCCCGACCCCTGCTGCTGAGACCACCCCACTGCCACTCCCCCCCGCATGTCCGAGTGTCCATTCAGAGAGCTGATCAGCCACCCGTGAAATCTCCTCTTGCCGTGCATACACTCGGTTACTGTCTGTGCCTGGTTGTGCAGGATCATCAGGTGATGATGGTGCTCCTCCTGCTCCCGTTGGTAGTCCACCAGGTGATGGTGGTGGTGAAACACCGAGGGGCAGCTGCTGGGTGTCATCAGTTTCGATACTTGATGCATAGGGGGCATGTGCCCATGTGGGGGTGCGGCTAAACTGACGAAATATGGTGGATGGTGGGCTTTGTACTTCTGGGTGCAAGGGGGGGTTGGGGGGGGGAGAGAGAGGAGGGGCGGGCCGGTGTCGTGGTGGTGGTGGTGTGATGGTGGTGGTAGGGGTCGTGTGGTCCTGCGGGGAGGGGTGATGATGGGTGATGATAGGCTATCATAGTGAATATTGTCATAGTGAATATTGTCATAGTGAATATGTGCAGAAAAGGTCGTATACGCTTCCATAGTGCAAGCAAACACATAGAAAAAGAAGAAAAAACACACAGGAAAAGAAGAAAAACATGCACATTGTCAAACACTACAACAAACCTTGATATCATCATGACCAACACCAGCACCAGAATGTTTGGGTTCTTTACTATGACGACCACGCAATGATGTACTTGCAAATGGTGTATGCAAATAATCACTATGGCCCTCTTGACCACCACTTTGACCACCATGTTGACCACCAGTTTGACCACCATGTTGACGATGTTGACCACCTTGATTACTACCACTGAACAAGCGTCCCAGTGCAAAGTATGGTACATCACTCATGCTCTTGTGCTTAAACCCTGCTGGGGGTGGGGGTGGGGGTGGGGTGCTCATGTGTGTGTTGAGTAGGGGTGCTTGCAACTCGAGACGCATATCATGTATACGCTGCAAGTGCCTGTGTGGGGGGTAGGGGGTGGGTGGATGTGGTGAGGTGTGTTTCCACTTGCATACACACAATACATGTACATACAATGGCATACATATACATACACGCATCACATCCCCCTGTCCATCCTCTCACACGCACACATACCAGTGCCCACCAACACGCACCAACATACACACCAACACACACCAACAAGATACACACAAACGAAAACCAATGCCATAATGAAACCACACCACACCACACCACATACAATAATGATAGCTCTTGTAGTTTAGCACGAAATCTAGGAAAGGCTTCCATCAGCTCTCTGAACTCCAATGCAGGTAAGGCATATAGATCACAATTAGTAAATGCCACCACCGTGAGGGGGGAGGGGTACAGGCCTGATACCACACCAGGTGGGATTTCCAACCCATCCTGATGATAGGTTTGTGTGTGTGTGTGTGTGTTGGGTGAATGGTGTATGTATGATGGGTGAATAGTGGGTGTATGATGGGTGTATGATGGGTGTATGATGTGTGTGTGTGTGAGTGCACACAAGTTCACTGCTGCATGTAAAGACATACACACATGTGTAGATGGTTGCTCACAACACACAAAACCCCACAAAACCCCACACCACATAACATCATACCGGCAGTTGTGTGCTGCTAGGCACCTGCAACAATGACAATTCCCCAAAACACTCCCCCTCACACAATGTATCAAGCAACTCATCCTCCACTGGGGTGTTGACTCCAGTACTATTCCTCATGGTGTTGACTGCATTACTATTACCCATGTGACCCACTGCTGTACTACCACTACCCTGGCCACTGGCTACACCATGCCTACTACCCACACCAAGCCCACTGCCGTTTGTTCTAGACCCCACACCACCCACAGCTGCATCCCTCCCCCCATCATGACCCCCCCTATCATGCCCCCCCCCATCATGAAACGAGGGGAGGGCCCCGGACCCATTGGGTCCGGTATCCTCAGGGTGGGTGTTGCGCAACAGGCTGCTGTATATGTCTACAAAGCCGGTGCGTATAAAGTACATATACCGGGAGGGGTATCCCTCTCTAATGATGAACTCCCCTGTGTGGTGAAAGGAGAGGGGGGTGATGAAAGGAGGAGGGGTGATGAAAGGAGAGGGGGGTGTTGAAAGGAGAGGGGGGTGTTGAAAGGAGAGGGGGGTGTTGAAAGGAGAGGGGGGGCATTTGAGTTTGGGGGTGGGAGGGGTTTGGTGGGGGTATGTGGTTTTGGGGTTATGTGGTTGCTGATGAACATGTGATGATGAACAACATTGCACAACACTCCCTTGTACCCAAAACACCACACTCACATGTACCCCAAACACCGCACCCCACCTTGCAGTGCAAACGCCCTCTTCATCCTCAGTGCAACATTTTCAAGTACAACAGCATCATGGTCAAAAAAATTGGCTAGTGGTGATGCCTCTAGAAACCTGCTAGTGAGGGATAATGCTAGCTCACCACGCATGCTGGTGGGGAGCTCCTGTGTATGTGGTGGGGTATGTATGTGAGGGGGGGGGGCATATGTGTGTGTATAATTGGATGTATGTGTGGGGGGGTGTATGTGGATGTATGTGGGGGTGGGCATGTGGGTGTGTGGTTGTGTTGGCAAGTGGGTGTGTGTGGGTGTGTATGGTGCAGAGAGAGTATGTATGGTTGCTTGCTTGTGCACTGGTGGGTGTGCTTGAATGGTGTTCCTATAACATGGTCAACACCCATCCATGGTCAACAACCATCATCATTATATCATCATTATATATCATCATCATCACAACCACCATCGCACCTTGAGTATGTCGTCATCACCAATTATTTTACGTTCAGCATACTTAAACTTGAAAAAACTACATGATAGGTGTGATTGCGTGTGTGTGTATGATTGTATGTGCGTATGCGTACCAAGTGTGGTTGTGTACCAGGTGTGTATGTGTGTTTTTGCATGAACAGGCGTGCGAAATTATACACGATGGTGTGTATATACAAATCACATGTATCGCCAAACCACCATACTCATACACAAACCCTCTGCCCCCTCCCACCCCCCCCCCACACACCTCAACACCCTCCTCTCACCCCTCCCCAACCCCTGCAACACATACCTCAACACCCTTCTCCCCAACTCGGGAGGTACATTCTTGCTCCTCAACATACCCACCACCTTGTCCATCATATCCTTGTACCGCTGCCTCCCACTACTACCAGTCAACACGGAGATGACAATTAAACCATTCAGCACAGCAAACAAACCAGCAGTACATATCATGGCAAAGATCCACACCTGTGGGTGGTGGTGTGAGGGGGTAAGCATGTGGGAGGGTTGTGGGGTTGGTGTGTTGGGAATGGAGGGTGTGGTTGTGTGTGGTTGTGCGTACACATGTAAGCAGACTCTACGTACTCACCATTTGTACAGTAGACAACAGTACGCACACATCATCCCCATCCATACATACACATACATCCACTGTTCAACCCCTCCCCCCCCCGCTCATGTCACCACCTCCCACCCACATCACACACCCATCACACCACACACCACACCACACATACACACCACACACCAGTGCCTCAGGCCATGTCACTGGAGGGAAGCTCCCATACCCCAACCCAATCATGCCACTGATGATGTTGAAAAAGCTCCACATGTATTGTACAATGACTGTGCTATCAACAATACCAAGCAACCATGGGTAGCCACCACCTATGCGTGTGTGGTGGTGGGGATGTGTGGTGTGGTGGTGGGGATGTGCGGTGTATAGGGGAAAAAACATATCAAAACATACAAACAACACACACTTGTATCTCTTGCCCCTCATGCAACCACAACAAACATACACGAATACTCACACACAGAAATACTCTCACACAAGTATTACCCCACACACAAGTATACACGCACACACATAAAAACCCAACAACAACAACGCACCATTAGGAAAATTACAACAGCTCTCTGGTGACCCCGGGAAGTTTTGCACCCTGTTGACAAACCACAGCAAGCATGCAAACACATGAATGGTACCCAACAGCAACAACACAGCAGTCATGATGCGACGTTCTGTGTAAGAAACCTCCTGCCGCACGTTTGTGATACGATCGAGAAAGCGATAGGGGCTCCCATGCGCACGGCGGATGATGGTGGTGAGGCGTAGCAAACTGTGTGTGTTGGGGGGGGGGGGGGGGGGGATGTGTGTGTGCGTGTGTGTATATGTACGTGTGCATGTGTGTGTGAGAGAGAGAGAGGCACAATCAAGACACAAGTTGTCAATAACAACACACACAGCACACACACGCACACACATGGATCAACACGACACACACATCAATAGAACACACACATCAATACAATACGCCTCTCACACCGTATAGCTTTGCCAAAATTGTACCAGTTCACATCAGGGGCAGCCCACACTAATAGGCAATCCAGGGGTATGTTGGCTGCCACATCAATCCAAAACCATGTCTTGAGGTACCGCATGCTGTTGTGTTGGTGGCAAGAGTGTGTGTGTGTGTGTGTGTGTGTGTGTGTGTGTGTGTGTGTGTGTGTGAGGTACCACATGCTGTTGTGTTGGTGGTAAGAGGGGGTGTATATGAGAGGTGTACAGAAGGCGATACAAGAGGTGTATACAAATCATGTGTACATGGCTGGCATGTATGCAAGAAGGTGAAAGGGAGTGCGTGTAGGTGTATACAAACACATTCATCACCAAAATACACGTCATACAGGCATACAAAAAACACAGCATACACAACACAGCATACACAACACCGCATACACACAGCATACACAACACACAGCATACCTGATATCACGTATTCCCCATACAATAGCATTTGCCTTGGTGTCCACTGTACCCGTTATGAAGTTCAAAAACACATCAATCTGTTGGTGTATGTGGTATTTGATTATGGTGATGATGATGATGATGATGATGATGATACCCCACACACATCCTCCCTACCCCAACACCACCCCTAGGATAAAAAAGCACTTATGCCCAACAAGACACCACCCCTACCACAAAAAAGTAGTTGGTCACAACAAGGTACGCCAACCACCCTGTTGTGAGTGTACTGCCCTGCACAGGCAAGGTCAATGGATGCACACCAATCACCCAAAAGTAGTTACACTCCATGTCTTCACTGTAGAATGCAATCCACAGAGGTATAAACACAGCTTGTGTGACCACCTGTTGCGGGGGGGGGGGCTGGGGGGGGGGCAAGGGGGGGGGGTGGGGGGGGTTGTATGTGTG
>VFQP010000657.1_pt1 | contig 59222 bp, 45 predicted proteins | sample 3512351 | NCBI WGS metagenome assembly VFQP01 (sample SAMN10412372, study PRJNA504923) | tailings metagenome | isolation source: Relicate 1 Philex TSF1 revegetated site | place: Philippines: Tuba, Benguet | collected 2017-08-29 | reverse complement strand
TGAAGCCGAACCAGCCCACCCACAGCAGCGAGGCACCGACCATGGTCAGCGTCAGCGAGTGCGGCGTGAACGCCTCCTTGCCGAAGCCGACGCGCTTGCCCAGCACATAGGCGCCCACCAGGCCGGCGACACCGGCGTTGATGTGCACCACGGTGCCACCGGCGAAGTCCAGCGCGCCGTCCTGGGCCAGCAGGCCGCCGCCCCAGACGATGTGCGCCATCGGCACGTAGCTGAAGGTGAACCACAGCACGCTGAACAGCAGCACCGCCGAGAACTTGATGCGCTCGGCGAAGGAGCCGACGATCAGCGCCGTGGTGATGGCCGCGAAGGTGCCCTGGAAGGCGACGAACACGTACTCGGGGATGGTCGCCAGCGCGCCAATGGTGTCCGGCGTCACGCCCTTCAGGAACATCTTCTCCAGCGAGCCGAAGAAGTCGCCCTCGCCCGCGAAGGCCAGGCTGTAGCCGTAGATCGACCACAGGATGCTGATCAGCGAGAACACGACGAACACCTGCATCAGCACCGATAGCATGTTCTTCGAGCGCCCGAGGCCGCCGTAGAACAGCGCCAGGCCCGGGATGGTCATCAGGATGACCAGCACGGTCGAGGTCAGCATCCAGGCGGTGTCGCCGGAGTCGACCTTCGGGGCCTCTTCGGCCGCCGGCGCAGCCTCGGCGGCCGGGGCCGCTTCGGCGGCTGCCGAGGCCGCGGCCTCGGGTTCGGACGCGGCCTGCGCAAAGGCGCTGCCGCTGATCATCAGGCCCGCGAACGCCAGCGCGATCACGGTCAGGAAGGTGGTGAGAAGCTTCTTCATGGTCTGTTCTTTCGAGACACTGGCCGAGGCGGCGCGCATCACAGTGCGTCCTTGCCGGTTTCGCCGGTGCGGATGCGCACCACCTGTTCGAGCGCGGTGACGAAGATCTTCCCGTCGCCGATCTTGCCGGTGCGGGCCGAGCTCTCGATGGCCTCGATCACGCGCTCGACGATCGCGTCGTCGACGGCGGCTTCGATCTTGACCTTCGGCAGGAAGTCGACCACGTACTCGGCGCCGCGGTACAGCTCCGTGTGGCCCTTCTGGCGGCCGAAGCCCTTGACCTCGGTCACCGTGATGCCCTGAACGCCGATGCCGCTCAAGGCTTCCCGGACTTCGTCAAGCTTGAACGGCTTGACGATGGCAGTCACCATCTTCATCACTTGCTCCTTGGGATCAGTGCCTAGGCCGCTTTACAGCGACTTCGACAGGGTCAGCACCGCACGACCCTTGTTCAGGTCGCCGTAGGCGGCTTTCTTGTTCGCGCCGACGAAGGCCACACCGACCGTGTAGCCGTCGCCCACCGCGAAGTCGGCGCCGAGCTTGTAGTCGCTGTAGTTGACGCCGCCGTTGTTCTTGGCGCCCGACGAGAACAGGGTGTTGCCCAGCACGGCGCTGAGCGTGATCTTGTCGCTCAGCTCGAAGCTGGCCGACAGCTCGAGGTAGCCGGTGCCGCGGCCTTCGACGATGCCGAAGTACTTGTTCGACACCGTGCTCGAGTACTTGGCCTTGACCGGGCCGAAGCCGACCGAGGCGTACAGCTCGGTGGTGGCCAGCTCGCTGGCGCCCGGGTAGTAGTAGTGCAGCAGGCCCACGTCGTAGGCCACCGGGCCGGCTTCACCGCTGTAGCCGCCGTAGAAGTCGACCTCGGAGCCGTTGGCAAAGCCGACGGCCGAGTTCCAGTTGCCGAAGTAGAAGCCCGAAGACTCGAAGTCGAAGCCGCCCTGCACCGCCGGCAGAACGTTCTTGGCCGGGTCGGACTGGTCCTGACCGCGGTACTTGTACTTGCTCGTCAGGGCCACGTTGGCCGAGACGTCGGCGTGGGCCGCCAGCGGGGCACCCGCCAGCAGGACGGCCGCGCCGAGGAGGGTGAGACGGGTCTTCATGAGAGGAGTGGCTCCGGTTTGCGTTCTGGGGAACTTGCTGCCGGAAGGGGCGTTTGCAGCTTCCGTGCCATGCAGAAACCCGGGCCGGCGGCCCGCGGTATGCCCCTGGCCCACAGAAGGGAGATGCCGAACACCGGGTCGATCCGGCCAGCACCCGATCGATGCACCGAATTGGTGCTTCAACATCCTCCCCACAACGGAGGCCCACCAAATCCCCTCTTTGGTGCGGCAGCGACGGCAAACGTGGTTCGAAGAATGGGCCTCGTGCCAACAACGGTCTGGGGAATGCCACATGTCGCTCGCCATCGTCCTGAGCCGCGCCCTGGTGGCGCTGGAGGCCCCGCCGGTGCGGGTCGAGGTGCAACTGGCCAACGGCCTGCCGGCCTTTGCGCTGGTCGGCCTGGCCGAAACCGAGGTCAAGGAGTCGCGCGAGCGGGTGCGTGCCGCGCTGCAGTCCGCCGGCTTCGCCTACCCGCACAACAAGCGCATCACCGTGAACCTGGCGCCGGCCGACCTGCCCAAGGAGAGCGGCCGCTTCGACCTGCCCATCGCGCTGGGCATCCTGGCCGCCGCGGGCCAGATCGACACCGCCCGGCTGGCGCGCTGCGAGTTCGCCGGCGAGCTGTCGCTGGCCGGCGAGTTGCGCCCGGTGCGCGGCGCCTTGGCGCTGGCATTGGCGATGCGGGCCGGCGCGCCCGAGCACACCTTGGTATTGCCCACCGTGAGCGCCCACTCCGCGGCTCAGGTTGAAGAGCTGGACGTCCGGGAGGCCGACACGCTGGCGGAAGTCGTCGCCTCGCTGGTGCCGGGCGAAACCCCGGCCCCGCTGCGCCGCGCCCGGCCCGCGCCGCCGCCGAACCCGCCGCCGGCGCCCGATCTGCGCGACGTGAAGGGCCAGGCCGGCGCGAAGCGCGCGCTGGAGATCGCCGCCGCTGGTGCGCACCACCTGTTGATGGTCGGGCCGCCGGGCAGCGGCAAGTCGATGCTGGCCGAGCGCCTGGCGGGCCTGCTGCCGCCGCTGTCACGCCCCGACGCGCTGGCCGCCGCGGCCCTGGCCGGGCTGGCCACGGGCAACGCCACCGCGCCCGGTGGCCGGCCGGTGCGGGCGCCGCACCACACCGCCAGTGCGGCGGCCCTGGTGGGCGGCGGTTCGCCACCGCGGCCGGGCGAGATCTCGCTGGCCCACGGCGGCGTGCTGTTCCTCGACGAGACCCCGGAGTTCCCGCGCGCCGCGCTGGAAGCGCTGCGCGAGCCGCTCGAGACCGGCAGCATCACCATCTCGCGCGCGGCGCGGCAGGCGCGGTTCCCGGCGGGCTTCCAGCTCGTCGCGGCGATGAACCCCTGCCCCTGCGGCTGGCTGGGCGGCGGCAGCCGGCTGGGCCGCGCCTGCCGCTGCACGCCCGAGGCGGTGGCGCGTTACCAGGGCCGGCTGTCCGGGCCCCTGCTGGACCGCATCGACCTGCAGGTCGAGGTGCTGGCCGCCTCGCCCGAAGAACTGCTGGCAGCCCCTGGCGGCGAGCCCAGCGCCGCGGTGGCGCTGCGGGTGGCTGCGGCGCGCGAGCGCCAGCTGGCGCGCCAGGGCGAGCCGAATGCCCGGCTGGCGCCGGCCGCCGTGGACCTGTTCTGCACGCTGGACGACAGCGCCTCGGCCTTTGTGCGCCAGGCCGCGGCGCGCCTGGGCTGGAGCGGCCGCCGGCTGCACCGCTGCCTGAAGGTGGCCCGCACCATTGCCGACCTCGCCGCCGCCGAGCGCATCACCCTGGTGCATGCGGCCGAAGCGCTGCAGCTGCAGCGCGTGCTGCCGGCAGGCTGAGGCCTCAGATCGCCGCGGGATCGACGTCGATGGCCCAGCGCAGCACGCCGCGGTGGCGCGCGCGCAGCGTGTCCAGCGTCGGCAGCCACTGCGCCAGCAGCCACTGCAGGGCCGGGCGGGAATCGGCCTCCAGCAGCAGCTGCATGCGCTCCACGTCGGCCACCTTGGACACCGGCGGCGGCACGGGGCGGTAGACACGCAGCGCGCCGCCGGCCCCACCCTCGCCGGCCAGCGCCTCGGCATCGACCGCGGCCTCGCCCAGAAAGGCCTGCGCCGCGGCAGCCGTCTTCGCGTCGGCGCGCACCAGCGCCAGCGCGGCAAACGGCGGCAGGCCGGCGGACTCGCGCTCGGCCAGCTGCTCGGCGGCAAAGCGTTCGTAGTCGTGACGCCGCAGCGCCGCGTACAGGCTGTGCTCCGGGTTCCAGGTCTGCAGCCACATCTCGCTCTGCGAGGCCTGGCTGGCCTCGCGGCCGGCCCGGCCGGCCGCCTGCATCAGCAGCGCGAACAGGCGTTCGGGCGCGCGGAAGTCGCTGCTGTACAGGCCCGAATCGGGGTTCACGGCGGCCACCAGCGTCATGCGGCGGAAATCGTGGCCCTTGGCCACCATCTGCGTGCCGACCAGCACGTCCACCTCGCCCGCGTGCACCGCCGCCAGCTGCTGCTCCAGCGCGCCGGCCAGCCGCGTGCTGTCGGCGTCGATGCGGCCGATGCGCGCGCCGGGCAACAGGCTGCCGATCTGCTCGGCCAGCTTCTCGGTGCCGCGGCCGACCGGCGCGATGTCGAGGTTGCCGCACTCGGGGCAGGCCCGCGGCACGCGCTCGGTGAAGCCGCAGTGGTGGCAGCGCAGCGTGCGATCGCTCTTGTGGAACACGCGCCAGGCGCTGCAATGGGCGCAGCCGCTCTTCCAGCTGCAGGCGCCGCAGTGCAGCACCGGTGCGTAGCCGCGGCGGTTCAGCAGCAAGAGGCTCTGCTCGCCACGTGCAATGCGCTGCTCGATGGCCTCGATCAGCGCCGGCGCCAGCACCCGTTCGCCGCCGCCCACGGGCTTGGGCAGGCGGCTCATGTCCAGCACCCGCACGGCCGGCATGGCGCCGCCGCCCACCCGTTCGGCCAGCACCAGGCGCCGGTAGCGGCCCTGCAACGCGCGGTGCCAGGTTTCGAGCGAGGGCGTGGCCGAGCCCAGGATCACCGGCACGCCGCGCTGGCGTGCGCGCCAGACGGCCAGGTCGCGCGCCGAATAACGCGCGCCTTCCTGCTGCTTGAACGAGGCGTCGTGTTCCTCGTCGACCACGACCAGGCCCAGCCGCGGCAGCGGCGCGAAGATCGCGAGCCGGGTGCCCAGCACCAGGTCGGCCAGGCCCAGATGCGCGAGCAGCCAGTGGCGCAGCCGCTGCGCCGGCGTGAGGCCGCTGTGCAGGCTGACCAGCACACGCCCCGGAAAACGTGCCGCGAAACGCGCCTCGAGCTGCGGCGTCAGGTTGATCTCGGGCACCAGCACCAGCGCCTGCCGGCCCTGCGCCAGCGCGCTGTCCGCGGCGCGCAGGTAGACCTCGGTCTTGCCGCTGCCGGTCACGCCGTGCAGCAGCACCGGGCGGCCGTCGTCCTCGGCCAGCGCGGCCTGCACGGCCTGCTGCTCGCCGGTCAAGGCCGGCAGCGGTGGTGCAGCGCCTTCCGCCGGCACGGGCAAGGACTTGCGCAGCCGCGCCACGCGCCGTCCCAGGGCCGCGGCGTCGAGTTTGCGCAGCTCCGGCGGCAGCACCGCCAGCGCCAGCTCGCCCAGCCCACGCTGGTAGTAGCCGGCGGCAAAGGCGACCAGTTCGCGCCAGTCGGCCGGCAGCGGTGGCAGCGCGTCCACGACCTCGGCCACCGGCCGCAGCTCGGCCCCTTCGGGCGGTACCGCGGCCTCGCCGTCCCAGACCAGGCCGGGCACGCTGCGCCGCCCCAGCGGCACGCGCAGCAGGGTGCCTGGCGCAAGCGGGCGCTCACCAAGGTAGCTCAGGCAGTCGCCCAGGGCCGCGTGGCGCGGTGTGTCCACCACCACCGGCAGCACTGCACCAGCCTGGCGCAGTGGCGCGGCATTCACGTCGACTTCACCTGAAGAAGATGCCTCAAGTCCCTGATTCACAAGCACTTTCCGCACAAACGCCCGGATCTGTGGATAACTGTGTGAGAAACCTGCGCCCAGCCGCCGCAAGTGCTTGATTCTCGGCCGCCTCCGGCGCCGGACGGCGCAGAAACATCAGCCAAAAAATCTTCTTGAATCAACCACTTGCCACGAACACCGGTGATATTCGACAGACTCGTGACAGGGCCATTCCGGCATTGCGCCGCAGCAGACGAACTGGGGATAAGTCGGCCGCGGAGCGACCGCTCACCCCTTGACAAGCGCGCGGCTTGGCGTCAGGCGCGCAGCTGGCGCGAATGCCGGTGCACGGCCTCGACCAGCGCCGCCACGTGGTCCGGCGGCGTGTACTGGCTGATGCCGTGGCCGAGATTGAAGATGTGGCCGTCCCAGCCGCCGTCGGCGCGCTGCGGCCGGCCGAAGCTGTCGAGCACGGCCACGCCCTCGCGCGCCACCGCCTCGGGCGGCGCGAACAGCACGGTCGGGTCGAGGTTGCCCTGCAGCGCCACCCGGTCGCCCACGCGCGCACGCGCAGCGCCCAGGTTCACGGTCCAGTCCAGGCCGACGACATCGGCACCGCAGTCGGCAATCTGCTCCAGCCACAGCCCGCCGCCCTTGGTGAACACGATGACCGGGATGCGCTGCCCGCCGTGTTCGCGCTTCAGGCCGGCCACGACACGCCGTGTGTAATCGAGGCTGAAGCGCTGGAAAGCGCCATCGGCCAGCACACCGCCCCAGCTGTCGAAGATCATCACCGCCTGCGCGCCGGCCTCGATCTGGGTGTTCAGGTAGGTCGTCACCGCGGCGGCGTTGACCTCCAGGATGCGGTGCATCAGGTCGGGCCGGCCGTAGAGCAGGCCCTTCACGAGCCGGTAGTCGTCGCTGCCGCCACCTTCGACCATGTAGCAGGCGAGCGTCCAGGGGCTGCCCGAAAAACCGATCAGCGGCACGCGCCCATCGAGCGCGCGGCGGATGCTGCCGACGGCATCGAACACATAGCGCAGGCGGTCCATGTCGGGCACGGCCAGCCGGGCCACGGCGGCCTCGTCGCGCACCGGGTGCGCGAACTTCGGCCCTTCACCCGCGCCGAAGCTCAGGCCCAGGCCCATGGCATCGGGCACGGTCAGGATGTCGGAGAACAGGATGGCCGCGTCCAGCGGAAAGCGTTCCAGCGGCTGCAGCGTCACCTCGGTGGCGTACTGCACGTTGGTGGCCAGCGCCATGAAGCTGTTGCCGGCCTTCTCGCGCGTGGCGCGGTACTCGGGCAGGTAGCGGCCGGCCTGGCGCATCAGCCAGATCGGCGTGTGGGGGGTGCTCTGGCGCAGGCAGGCGCGCAGGAAGGTGTCGTTGCGGAGGGTCGGCCACGTCTCGGTCATAGCCGGTTCATGATAGTCGCCGGGCCTGGGCCTCGGCCTGGTCCAGGGCCCGCACCCAGTCCCACAGCGTCTCCGGCGCGATCACGCGCGTGCCGGCCTCGGTGCCGGGCAGCAGGCGCACCAGCTCGGCGATGCAGCGCGCCAGCGCCGTCGTGCGCAGCGGCTGCTGGCGCTCGGGCACCATGAAGCGCAGCTGCGCCAGCCACAACCGCGCCAGGCGCGCAGGCCAGCCGGCGCCCTCGGACCCTGCCTCAGCGCCTTCGGCGCCTTCCGTGCGGGCCGTGCGCAGCAGCACCAGGTGCTCGAAACCCAGGGCCGCCAGCGCGGCCTCGTCCAGCGTCGCCAGGCCTTGCGCCAGGGCCTGCGGCAGCAACGCCGGCGCATGCGGCATGGCCACCACCAGCCGGCGCACGCCGCGGCCGCGCAGCAGGCGCGCCAGCGGCAGCAGGGCCTCGGGCGCGGGCATCTCGAAGGCGTCGTCGCGGCCGTTGCTGCGCCGTTCGCGGTCGAAGACGACGATGGCAGCGTCGAAGGCCGGCCCCTCGCCGGTTTCGAGCTCGGCGCGCGTGATCGGCTTCAGGCCGCGCAGCGTGGAGGCCAGCGGCAGCGCCACCAGCGCCGCCACCTCGCGAAAGCGGCCCTGCACCAGCGCCTCGGCCAGCACCGCCGAGCCGAGCGCGCCGCCGGCGCCCAGCACCAGCAGCGACTGTTGCGGCACCGGCGCGGCCACCGCCTCGTGGCGCGCGCCGCGCAGGGCCTGGTGCAGCAGGTCGGTCATGCGGAACCCCGGATCTTGTGCCGCGATTCTGAGGCCCCATGTCCGGCCCCATGTGCGACCCGATGCACAGGTAGCATCCGCGCACAACGAACCGGAGAACACGACGATGACGACCTCCCGCACCCCGGCCGCGCGCGTCGCGCGGCTGGCCGCCACGCTGCTTGTTGCCGGCTCGCTGGCCGGCTGCGGCTACAACGATTTCCAGCGCCTCGACGAAGAGGTCAAGGCCGGCTGGAGCGAGGTGCTGAACCAGTACCAGCGCCGCGCCGACCTGATCCCCAACATCGTCGCCACCGTGCGCGGCGAGGCCGACTTCGAGCAGGAGACGCTGACGCGCGTGGTCGAGGCGCGCAGCAAGGCGACGTCCATCCAGGCGACGCCGGAGCTGATCAACGACCCCGAGGCCTTCAACAAGTTCCAGCAGGCCCAGGGCGAGCTGTCGAGCGCACTGTCGCGGCTGATGGTGGTGGTGGAGCAGTACCCGAACCTGAAGGCCAACCAGGGCTTCCAGGACCTGCGTGTGCAGCTCGAAGGCACCGAAAACCGCATCACCGTCGCACGCAACCGCTACATCAAGAACGTGCAGGACTACAACACGCTGGCGCGCAGCTTCCCGAGCAACATGACGGCGATGGTCTTCGGCTACGACGTGAAGCCGGGCTTCACGGTGCAGAACGAGGCCGCCATCAGCGCCCCGCCCGCGGTGAACTTCGACCGGCCCGCTCCTGCGGCGCCGGCAGCTTCGCGCTGAGCCTGCACAGCCTGCAACGGTGATGAGCCTCGGCCTGCGCGCGCTGCTGCTGGCAGCGCTGCTGCTGTTCGCCGGCGCCACCGTGCGCGCGCAGGACGTGCAGCCGGTGCCGGCGCTGACGGCGCGGGTCATCGACACCACCGGCACGCTCGCGCCTGCCGAGAGCCAGGCGCTGGAGCAGCGGCTGGCGGCCTTCGAGGCCGAAGCCGGGCCGCAGATCGTGCTGCTGCTGGTGACGACGACGGCGCCCGAAGACATTGCCGCCTTTGCGCAGCGCGTGGCCGACAGCTGGAAGATCGGCCGCCGCGAGGTGGGCGACGGCGTGCTCGTGCTCGTCGCCAAGAACGACCGGCGCGTGCGCATCGAGGTGGCCAAGGCGCTGGAAGGCGCCATCCCCGACCTGGCCGCGCGCCAGATCATCGAGCGCACGATGCGCGAGCCCTTCCGCGAAGGGCGCTATGGCGAAGGGCTCGGGGCCGCGGTGGAGCAGATCCAGGCCCGCATCCGCGGCGAGAACCTGCCGGCGCCCGAAACCCGCGGCGGCAGCGGTGGTGGCGACGCGCCTTTCGAGGAACTGCTGGTGTTCTTCTTCGTCGGCGTGGCCGTCGCCGGCCAGGTGCTGACGGCCGTCTTCGGCCGCAAGCTCGGTGCGCTGCTGGTGGCGGGTGCCGCCGGCGGTGCCGGCTGGTGGCTGACGGCCAGCGCGCTGATCGGCGTGGGCGCGGCCGTCGGTGCGCTGGTGCTGGTGGGCATCTTCGGCATCGGCTCGGTGGCGCGCCGCATGGGCCACGGCGCGGGCCGTGGCCGCAACCTGCCGCACATCGGCGGCTGGAACGGCGGCGGCTGGGGTGGCGGTGGTGGCGGCTGGGGCGGTGGCGGCGGTTTTTCGTCGGGCGGCGGCGGCGACTTCGGTGGTGGCGGCGCCTCGGGCGACTGGTGAGGAACGGCTGAGATGAACCGCTGGCTGCGCATCCTGAAACACCGCTGGCTCGACGAGACCGACACCGCGCGCGCGCTCGGCCCGGCGGCGCTGGAACGGCTGGAGGCGCGTGTGGCCGCCAGTGAAACCCGCCACAGCGGCGAGGTCCGCCTCTGCGTGGAGGCCGGCCTGCCGCTGTCCTACCTGTGGCGCGGCGCCACGGCACGGCAGCGCGCGCTGACGATGTTCGGCAAGCTGCGCGTCTGGGACACCGAGCAGAACAACGGCGTGCTGATCTACCTGCTGCTGGCCGAACACGCCATCGAGCTGGTCGCCGACCGCGGCCTCACCGGCGTGGTGCCGCAGGCCGAATGGGACGGCCTGGTCGCCGGCATGCGCGAGGATTTCCGCGCCGGCCGCTACGAAGCCGGCCTGGCCTTGGCCATCGACCGCGTCGACGCGCTGCTGCGGCAGCACTTCCCGCTGGCCGAGGGCCAGCCCAACCCGAACGAACTGCCGGACCGGGCCGACCTGCGCTGAGCGGCGCCCCCAACCCCCCGACACCTCAACCCAGGTTCAGGCCGTCGGCCTCGTCGCCGTCGACACGGCGCGCCACGGTGAGCAGGAAGCGGTTGAAGCCGTCGCGCCGCTCGTAGGCCATGCTGCGCGCGGTGTTGCGGATCATCAGCAGGCCCAGACCGCCCACCTGGGCCTCGTCCAGCGTCTCGGGCAGCAGCAGCGCGTCGGCGTCCATCGGGTCGAAGGGCCGGCCATCGTCGACGATCAGCACCTGCACCTCGTCAGCCTCGACCTGCAGGTCGATGTCGATCTGGTGCGCCTCGCCGTCGTCGTAGCCGTAGCGCAGCGTGTTGGTCACCGCTTCTTCGAGGATCAGCTCGACACCGGCCACCGTGTGCTCGTCGACCTGGTTGTTCTCGAGGAACTGGCGCGCCTGCAGCCGCGCGATCTCGAGGCCCGGCACGTCGGCCGTCATCGGGATCAGCAGCGAGGGCGAGCTCATCGTTGCCGTGTGCTGGAGGGCCGTGCGCCGCGGGCTCAGCCGGCCAGCCGGGCCGTCGCCTGCTCGCGGTCGGCGAGCACCGGGATGATCTGGTCCAGCGCCACCATCTGCAGCGTGCTCTGCACCTGCGCCCGGGCGCCGAACAGCACCAGGTTGCGGCCACGCGCCTTCTGGGCCCGGGCTGTGGCGATGATCAGCCGCACACCCATCGACGCCAGGAAACTGACCGCGCCGAGGTCGATGGCCGCATCGCGGTCGGCCTGCAGCACGGCCGCCTGGAACTGCGACTCGACCTGGTCGACACCGACGGTGTCGAGCCGGCCATCGAGCGCCACGCACACGGCGCCGCCGGCCAGCTCCTCCACGGTCATCTGCATGCGGTGATCCTCGGCATCGTCTCGGGGTGTTCGGAGGCATTCAGGCGGGTTCGGGCGCGGCTTCAGACCAGCCGCGCGACGAGCATCGAAAAATCATCGTCCAGCGGCCCCGGCCGCGCAAGCCCCCTCACCACGCGGTGAAGGTGCTCGGCCTCGTGCGCGGCGCCGTGGATGGCGGGGTCGAAGGGCTGGCCCAGCAGCGGCAGGAAATCATCGATCTGCCAGGTGCGGCCGTCGCGCGCGACGATCTCGAACACGCCGTCGCTGAACAGGTATAGCCGGTCGCCGCGCCGCAGCTGCGCCCGCGCGGCGCTGAACGGCATGCCCGGCATCGCGCCGATCACGAGGTTGCGCGTGCCCAGCGGCTCCAGCGCACCGCCCTCGGCGCGCGCCACGTAGGCCGGGTGCTGGCCGGCGGCGGCGAAGTCGAGCGCGCCGCTGGACAGGTCCAGCACGCCGTACCAGATGGTGAAGAACATGCCGCCGTGGCTGTCCATCTGGAACTGCTCGTTCAGCCGCGACAGCACCTGGGCCGGGTCGGCGAAGTCGACGCCGGCCAGGCTCTGCTGGCGCAGCGTGTTCAGCACGCTCACGCCGTGCAGCGCTGCACCGACGCCGTGGCCGGCCACGTCGGCCAGGTAGACGAGCAGCCGGTGGTCGTCGAGCCAGTGGTAGCCGAAGGCGTCGCCGCCCACACGCGCCGACGGCAGGAAATGCCAGTCGATGCGCAGCGGCCCGTGCGCCAGCGGCTGCGGCAGCAGGCTCTGCACGTAGTGGCTGGCGCGCGCCAGGTCGCGGTCGAGTTCCTCGGTCTGGGCCAGCTCGCGCGCGTCGCGGTACTCGTGCTTGAGCACGGTGCGGCCGACCTGCAGCGCCGCGCCGTGCGGCAGCGGCTCGTGCGCGTAGACGCGTTTGCCATCGACGAAGCTGCCGTTGGTGCTGCCGCGGTCGCTGACCACCAGCTCCTCGCCGCGCAGCAGCAGCTCGCAGTGCAGGCCCGAGACCTCGCCGTCCTTCAGCACCAGTTCGGCCGGCGGGCGGCGGCCGATGCGCAGCGGCAGGCCCGGCACCAGGCGCAGGCGCTGCACCTGGCCCTGGTCGTCGGTGTAGACGAGATCGTGCACCCAGCCCTCGCGCGGCGCCGCCACCGTGATGCGGCTCTTGGGCGCACGGATCATCGTGCGCTCGCCGTCGTCGGGCGGCGCGAAGCGGGTCGGGTCGGTCTCGGGCGGCAGCACCGGGCTGGAGGCTCAGCGCAGGCTCAGGCCGGCGTGCGGCAGGCGGTGGCCGTGGCCGGCCAGGCCGCCAGCGGCGAGCCGAGGTCGGCGCCGCGGCGCACCGCGGTCATCTCGGCGACGATGCTCATCGCGATCTCCGGCGGCGTCAGCCCACCCAGGTTCAGGCCCACCGGGCCGCGCAGCCGCGCCACCTCGTCCTGGCTGACGTCGAAGTCGAGCAGGCGCAGCCGGCGGTTGTCGTTGTTGCGGCGCGAGCCCAGGGCGCCGACGTAGAAGGCCTGCGTCTTCAGCGCCTCCATCAGCGCCAGGTCGTCGAGCTTCGGGTCGTGCGTCACGGCCACCACGGCGCTCATCGCGTCGAGGTTCATCGCGATGACCAGGTCGTCGGGCATCTGGCGCGACAGCGTCACGCCTTCCACCGTGTCCCAGCCCTCGTGGTACTCCTCGCGCGGGTCGCAGATGGTCACGCGGTAGTCGAGCATCACGGCCATCGTCGCCAGGTAGCGGCTGAGCTGGCCGCCGCCGATGATCACGAGGCGCAGGCGCGGGCCGTGCACGGTGGCCAGCGAGCGGCCGTCGAAACGCACCGCGTCGCCCTCTTCGGCGCGCAGCGGCTCCAGCGTGACCAGGCCGGTGGCCAGCTCGAGGTGGCGCCGCACCACGCGGTGTTCCTCGATGGCCGCCAGCAGCTCGCGCAGCCGGCTGCCGGCGTTCAGCGGCTCCAGCACGATCTGCACCGAGCCGCCACAGGGCAGGCCGAAACGCTGCGCCTCCTCGGCGCTGGCGCCGTAGGTCGTGGCCTGCGGCAGCCGCAGCGCCAGCTCGCCGCGCTTGACGCGGTCGATCAGGTCGTCCTCGATGCAGCCGCCCGACACCGAACCGGCCACCTGGCCGTCGTCGCGGATCACCATCAGGCTGCCCGGCGGCCGCGGGCTGGAGCCCCAGGTGCGCACCACCGTGCCCAGCACGACGCGGTGGCCCCGGTTCATCCAGTCCATTGCGGTGCGGACGACTTCGACATCCATGCTGTTCATCGCGCAGCTCCTGCGGGAGGCCTCGGCACCCGACGCCAGCCGGCAGGATGCCACAGCCGGCGAGGCCCCGCTGCCTACAATCCCGGCCGATGAATCTGGACCACCAGTTCGTGCTGACGATGACCTGCCCCGACGCCAAGGGCATCGTGCACGCCGTCTCGGGCCTGCTCTACCAGGCCGGCTGCAACATCATCGACTCGCAGCAGTTCGGCGACCTCGAAGGCGACGACGCCACCGGCCTGTTTTTCATGCGCGTGCACTTCCAGGCACCGCCGCAGCTGGCCAGCGAGGCCACGCTGACGACGCTGTTCGCACACAGCGTGCAGCAGTTCGGCATGACGGCGCGTTTCCACGCGGTGGCCGCGCGGCCGCGGATGCTGCTGATGGTCAGCCAGCACGGCCACTGCCTGAACGACTTGCTGTTCCGCTGGAAAAGCGGCACGCTGGCCTGCGACATCCCGGCCATCGTCTCCAACCACGAGGCCTTCCGCGGCCTGGCCGAGAGCTACGGCATCCCGTTCCACCACCTGCCGCTGGTGGGCGGCGCGAGCGCCGAGACCAAGCGCGCACAGGAGCAGCAGATCGAGGCGCTGGTCGAGCGCGAGCAGATCGACCTCGTCGTGCTTGCGCGCTACATGCAGATCCTCAGCACCGAGCTGTGCGAGCGCCTGGCCGGCCGCGCGATCAACATCCACCACAGCTTCCTGCCCAGCTTCAAGGGCGCGCGGCCGTATTACCAGGCCCATGCGCGCGGCGTGAAGCTGATCGGCGCGACGGCCCACTACGTGACGGCCGACCTCGACGAGGGCCCGATCATCGAGCAGGACCTGCAGCGCGTGGACCACACGATGTCGGCCGAGGACTTCACCGCCGCCGGCCGCGACATCGAATGCATGGTGCTGGCGCGCGCAGTGCGCTGGCACCTCGAACACCGCGTGCTGGTCAACGGCCGCAAGTGCGTGGTGTTCCGCTAATGTTCCGCTAACCATGCCGCGCCGCCCTCCCGTCGCCGCGCTGGCCGTCGGCAGCCCCGACGAGATCGAGGCACAGCTCTACGAGGCGCTGCAGCGCGGCGACCTCGATGCGCTGATGGCGCTGTGGGCCGACGACGAAGAGATCGTCTGCGTGCACCCGGGCGGCGGTGTGCGGCTGGTCGGCGCGGCCGCCATCCGCGCCAGCTTCGAGGCCATCTTCGGCGGCAGCGGCGGTGTGCCGGTCACGCCGCAACAGGTGCACCGCATCGAGCAGGACTCGTTCGCGCTGCACCACCTGGTCGAGAAGATCGAGGTTGCCACCGAGCAGGGCCGCCAGGTGGCCTGGATGCTGGCGACCAACGTCTACGTCAAGACCGCGCTGGGCTGGCGGCTGGCCGCCCACCACGCGAGCCCGGCCGAGCCGCAGGAGCCCGCGCGGCAGGGCAGCGAACCACCGACGACGCTGCATTGAGCCGCGGTTTCGAGGCCCGTGCGCCGTGGTGGCTGCCCGGCGGCAATGCGCAGACCATCTGGGCAGCGCTGCACGCCCGCCGCTTCGACGGCGCTGCGCCGCGCTGGCGCCGCGAGCGCTGGGCCACCCCCGACGGCGACTTCGTCGACGTCGACCACCTCGAGGGCACACCCGCCGGCGCCGCACGGCATCTGGTGCTGTTCCACGGCCTTGAAGGCAGCAGCGCCAGCCAGTACGCCGAGGCCTTCGCGGTGGTCGCCCGCGAACGTGGCTGGGCCTTCAGCGTGCCGCACTTCCGCGGCTGCAGCGGCGAGCTGAACCACGCGCCGCGTGCCTACCACTCGGGCGACTTCGAGGAGATCGGCTGGATGCTCGGCCGGCTGCGCGCCACGAGCGCGGCACCGCTGCTGGCGGCGGGTGTTTCGCTGGGCGGCAACGCGCTGCTGCGCTGGGCCGAAGAAGCCGGCGACAGCGCCGCGGCCACGGCCGCCGCGGTGGCCGCCGTGTGCTCGCCGATCGACCTGACGGCCGCCGGCCAGGCCATCGACCGCGGCTTCAACCGCCTGGTCTATGCCCGCATGTTCCTCGCCACGATGAAGCCCAAGGCCATGGCCAAGTGGCAGCAGCACCCGGGCCTGTTCGACCGCGAACGTGTGGCCGCGGCACGCACCATCTTCGCCTTCGACGACGCCTTCACCGCGCCGCTGCACGGCTTTCGCGACGGTGCCGACTACTGGCGGCGCGCCTCGGCGCTGCCGCACTTGCCGCGCATCCGCATCCCGGCCCTGGTGCTGAACGCCGGCAACGACCCCTTCGTGCCGGCCGCCTCGCTGCCGCCGGCCGGACCACTCGGCGAACGCGTCACGCTGTGGCGGCCGCGCCAGGGTGGGCACGTGGGCTTTCCGCACGGCGGCTTCCCGCCGGGCCGCGTGACGCAGATGCCCACGGCGGTGGCGGGTTGGCTGGCCACGGCGGCGGGCACGCGCTAAGGTGGCAGGCGATGGACCCCATCGTCGAAGCTGCGCTGAAGAAGTGGCCCAAGGTGCCGCACTGCCACGGCTGGCTGGCGCTGGACGCGCGCGGCGACTGGTACATGCGCGACGAACGCATCCAGCACGCCGGGCCGTTCCCGCAGGTCAAGGGCAGCCGCATCGAACACGAGCGCCTGCGCGACTTCATCCACCGCAACTACGCCTGCGACGACCAAGGCGCCTGGTTCTTCCAGAACGGGCCGCAGCGTGTGTACGTACAGCTGGAGGCGGCGCCTTACGTCTGGCGCGTTGAGCGCATTGAGCGCGTCGAGCGCGCCGGCGAAAGACCTGGCTTTGCGCTCACCGCCCACACCGGTGAGCCTGCCGGCGCGCTGAAGGCCACCGTGCTCGACGAACAAGGCCGGCTGTTCGCCGCCACCGAGCGCGGCTTCGGCCTGGTGCACACGCTCGACATGAGCCTGGCGGCCGATGCCATCGAAGAAGACAGAACCGGCGCCTGGGCGCCGGTGGACGTGCGGTTCGAAAGCCTGCCGGCGCGCTTCGGCTACGTGCTGGAGCCGCAGCCGCGGCCTCCGCAACGCTGAACCGTGAGGCCGCTCAGTTCGGCGCCGAGGCCGCGGCGGCAGGTGCCGGCACCGCCGGCTCCGGGAAGTTGCCGCCGGCACGGCCGGTGAGGTAGACCACCGCGCGGCCGAGTTCGACGTCGGTGTAGTCGCCGCCGCCGAGCGGGGGCATCGCGCCCTTGCCCTTGAGCACCGAGTTCAGCAGCGCGGCGTAGCCGGTGCCCAGGCGCGGCGACCAGGCGGCGTTGTCGCCGGTCTTCGGCGCGCCGGCGGCACCCGAGGCGTGGCAGGCCGTGCAGGCCGCCTGGTAGACCTGCTCACCGGTGCGCAGCACGGCCGGGCCGGACGGGTCGCGGATCTCGATCGAGCCGACGCGCTTCAGGCGCTCGGCCACCGCGGCCTCGTCCAGTGCCTGCGTGCCGGCCGCCGGCTTGGTGCCGAAGTCGACGTAGTTGACCAGCATGATGATGATCACCACCGGCACCACGAACGACGCGATCACGGTCGCGATCAGCTGCTGCGGGGTGCGGATCGGGCCTTCGTGCGGCTCGTCGTGCGACTCGGGGGTCTCGTTCGGGGTGGCGCTCATGGAGGCTGGCTCGGTGCTGCTCGGAGGGGTTTGAAGTCGCGGCAGGCACAAGGTGTCGCGCCGGACAAAACCCGTCGATTATAGGAGTGCACCCGCGGGTGCCCGAGAGGCCGCCGCCGGGCACGGCAGCGACCGGTCGGCAGGCGGCCCCGCGCAAGCTAGAATGGCGGGCTTCGCACACGATGCGACCGTGGTGAAATGGATATCATGCGGCCCTCCGAAGGCTGCGTTGCAGGTTCGATCCCTGCCGGTCGCACCACCTCTTCGCGCCGCTCCTGCGCGCGCCGCCGAGGCCCCGCTGGCTACACTCGGCCGGCCTTGCCGACGCCCCGCCCCCCGCATCACCGCCCTGTGCGCTTGAGCCGCCTGGCTGCCGCCTGGGCAGGTCTTGCCGCGCTGCTGCTGGCGCTGGCGGCGCCGCTGGGCGCGCAAACCGCATCGGCCACCGCGCCCACCACCACCGAGCCCGCGCTGCCGCCACCGCCCGCCACGCAGGCCGTGCGCCAGCGGCTGGCGCTGGTGGTCGGCGTCGGCCGCGTCGGCGGCCAAGAGGTGCTGCCTTCGGCGCTGCGCGACACGCGGGCGCTGGAAAAGGCCTTCACGCGCGCAGGCTACGAGGTGATCCGGCGCGACAACCCGGGCGCCGCCGAGCTGCGCGCGGCCTTTGCCGAGCTGCGCCGGCGGCTCAGCCCCGACGGCCTGGGCCTGGTCTACCTGGTGGCGCCGATGGCGCAGGTGGACGGCCGCAACCTCGTGGTGCCGGCCGACGCGGCGCTGAACGACAGCGCCGAGGCCGCGGCCACCGCCGCGCTGCTGCGCGTGGTGGGCGTGCCGCTGCAGGAAGCACTGGACACCCTGGCCGGGCCGACCGAGGCACCGCGTGTGCTGATCGCCGACGGCGCCTGGCGCATCGGCCCGCTGGCTCGGCTGGCACCGCCCGGCCTGGCGCGCCAGCGCACGCTGCCCGGCATGGTGGTGATGCTGGGCCATGCGCCGGCCGCGCTGCAGGACCTGCCGGTGATGCCGCCCGAACCGTCGGCACCGCCGGGCAGCCAGGACCCGCGCGAGATCGCCGGCAGCCGCTTCGCCCGCGTGCTGGCCGAGGCCCTGGCGCTGCCCGGCATCACCGTCACCGAAGCCCTGCGCGCGGTGCGGCTGGAAGTGCTCGACGGCAGCGACAGCCGCACCCAGCCCTGGCTCGCCGGTACGCTGTCGACGCGGGTGTTCCTGTCCGAGCCGGAGAAAGCCACGGCTCCGGTGCCTAACGCGGCTGCAGCCGCGGCCAGCGGGCCGATCCTGGTGCCGGCGGTCACGCCGCCTCCGCCGATGGTTGCTGTCGTGCCGATCGCCGTACCGATCGCCGGGCCGGCAGCCTCGGCGGCAACGCCGGCGCCGGCTGCATCGGCCCCCGAACGCCCGCCCACCGACGGCCGCACCGTGCGCGCGCCGGGCCAGGGCGAACGCCCGGTGCTGCAGGCGCGTGCCAACCGCTTCGGCCACGCCGAAGGCGACGTGCTGAGCTACGACCGGCTCGACGTGCGCAAGGACGAGCTGATCGAGCGCTACGTGATCGGCATCGACCGTGTGGCCGAGGACGACGGCCTGGTCGCCACCGGCGGTCGCTGGACGCTGGATGCCGAAGGCCGCACGGTGCAGCTGCGGCGCGAGGACGGCAGCGAAGCGCGTTTCGCGCCGGCCGAGGGCTGGTGGTGGGCGCGGCCGGTAAGCGGCGAGTCGCGCACGCTGGCCTTTGCCGAGGACTACCGCGAGGCCCGCGAAGCCGGCGGCGCCCAGGGCCGCATCGAGTGGCGCGCCACGGCGCAGGTCGGCACGCCGCGCCTGCTCGAAACGCCGGCCGGCGAGTTCGAGGTGCTGCCCATCCGCAGCACCGGCGAGGGTGTCGACAGCGCCGAGGGCCGCGCGCCGCGCACGCTGCGCATCACGCGCGTGGTCTACCTCGCGCCGCGGCTCGGCGTGCCGGTGGCCATGGACCTGGAACTCGACGACGCCGAAGGCCGCGCGCTGAAGCGCGAGCGCATCGAGCTCACGCACGCGCAGCAGGCGCGCACGGCACGGTGAGCACGGCGGCGCGCGCCCTGCTCGCGGCCGCCACCGCGGCGCTGCTCGCCGGTTGCGCATCGCCACCCAGCGCCCCGCCAGACCGCGACGGCCCGCCGGCTTCGGTGCCCGCCGACCTGCACCGCACACCCGATGCCGTGCCGCGCGTCGAGCCGCTGCGCAGCGGCGGCCCGAACAAGCCCTACGAGGTGCTGGGCCGCCGCTACGTGCCCTTCGCCGACGACCGCGCCTTCGCCGAGTCGGGCCTGGCCAGCTGGTACGGCCGCAAGTTCCACGGCCGGCCCACCGCGAACGGCGAGCGCTACGACATGTTCGCGATGACCGCGGCGCACAAGACCATGCCGCTGCCGAGCTACGCGCGGGTGCGCAACCCGGCCAACGGCCGCGAGATCATCGTGCGCGTGAACGACCGTGGGCCTTTTGCCGACGGCCGTGTGATCGACCTGAGCTATGTCGCCGCGCTGAAGCTCGGTGTGCTCGGCGGCGTGGCGCCGGTGCGGGTGGAGCGGCTCACGGCCGAGGACATCCGCCGCGGCGGCTTCGCCAGCACCACCGCACCCGTGGACGACCCGGCCCCGGGCGACACCGCGGCAGACGCGCCCGGCTTCTGGGTGCAGCTCGCCGCCTTCCGCGACGCCGCTGCCGCCACGGCCATGCAGCAGCGCGCACGCGAGGCACTCGACACCGGCGTGGGCGTGTTTGCCGGCGACGGGCTCTGGCGCGTGCAGGCCGGCCCCTGGCCGACGCGCGAAGAAGCCGAACGCGCGGCGCGGCAGGCGGCAAGCCGGCTGCGCGTCGAAGCCTTCGTCGTCGAGCGGCGCTGAGCGACCACCGCGTGGCCCCCGCAGGCACTCCCTAGCTCGCCCACCGCCCGGCCTTGCCCGCAACGGGCGATCCGACCATGCTCGGCGGCTGGCCGAGAACACCGGAGACCCCATGCCGCGCACGACCCCTGCTGCAGCCGCAGCATCCGCACCGATCACCTTCGTCGTGCCCGGCACGCCGGCGGTGCGCCGCAGCGGCGGTGCAGCCCTGGCCGCCGGCGACGGCGTGGCCGGCACCGTGAAGGCTGCGGTGCGCGTGCAGGCGCGGCGCGCCGGCGGCGAGATGCAGCGTGTGCAGGCCGTGCCGGGCGAGGACCTGGTCGTGCTGCGGCTGGCCGAGGGGCCGGCGCTGGTGCTGCACCCGGCCACCGCGCGCGACCTGATGCTCGGCCAGCAGGCGCGCATCAAGCGCAGCGGCACAGCAACCGAAGAGGCCGCCGAAGACAAGGCCCTCAGCGAAGTCGAGGTCTCGGCGCAGCTGCGCTGGGCCGGCCTCGAGCAGGCCGCGCCCACCCGTTCCGGCGGCTTTCTCGGCGAGGTGCTGCTCAGCGGCTTCGAGGTCGTCACCAGCCTGTTCAAGGACCAGGCGGTGGACCGCAGCGCGCGCGCCGTCGTCGCCAAGGTCGACGGCCAGGTCGAGGCCGGTGTCTACCGCCTCGAACGCGAACGGCTGCCGCCGTTGAAGGGCAGCGGCCTGAAGCTCGACGCGGTGCCGAAGGCCGCCGACGGCGGGCCCATCCTGGTGCTGGTGCACGGCACCTTCGTCGACACCGCCAGCACCTTCGGCAAGCTCTGGGCGCAGCATCCGCAGCGTGTGGCCGAGCTGTTCGCGCACTACGGCGGGCGGGTCTACGCGCTCGACCACCCGACGCTCGGAGAAAGCCCCATCGCGAATGCGTTGACGCTGGCCGAGGCGCTGCCCGCCGGCGCCAGGCTGCACCTGCTGACGCACTCGCGCGGCGGGCTGGTGGCCGAGGTGCTGGCGCGGGTGGCCGGCCAGGGCGGTGTGTCGGCCGACGAGCTGGCGCTGTTCGACGGCCCGGAACACGCCGCGCACCGGCGCGAGCTGAAGGCGCTGGCGCAGCTGGTCGCGGCCAAGCGCTTCACGGTCGAGCGTGTGGTGCGCGTGGCCTGCCCGGCACGCGGCACGCTGCTGGCCAGCCGGCGGCTCGACGCCTACCTCTCGGTGCTGCGCTGGACGCTGCAGCTCGCCGGCCTGACGGTGCTGCCGGCGCTGCTGGACTTCCTGTCCGAGGTGGCGCGTGTGCGCGCCGAGCCCGAGAAGATCCCGGGCCTGGCGGCGATGATCCCCGACACGCCGCTGGTGACCTGGCTCAACGCGGCCGAGGAGCCGATTCCCGGCCAGCTGCGCGTGCTGGCCGGCGACATCGAAGGCGACGGCCTGCTGTCGTGGCTGAAGACGCTGCTCGCCGACGCCTACTACTGGACCGACAACGACATCGTCGTGCAGACGCGCAGCATGTACGGCGGCACGCCACGCGATCCCGCCCGCGGCAGCGCGCTTTACCTGCTGGACCGCGGCCCCACCAGCACGCACTTCGGCTACTTCGGCCAGGAGCGCAGCGTGAAGGCGGTGCTCGACGCGCTGCTGAAAGACACACCGGACGACTTCCGCAGCATCGGCCCGCTCAGCTGGGCCGGCCGTTCTTCAGAGGGCCAGCGCGGGGCGCGGCGCAGCGATGCCGCGCAAGCCGCCGACCGGCCGGCGGTGTTCGTGCTGCCCGGCATCCTCGGCAGCCATCTGAAGGCCGGCGACAAGCGCATCTGGCTCAGCCTGCGGCTGCTCGGCGGCCTGAGCAAGCTGGCCTGGCGCGAAGGCGATGAAGGTGTGCAGCCCGACGGCCCCATCGGCCTGATCTACGACGCGCTGATCGACCACCTGGCCGACACGCACGAGGTCATCGAGTTCGCCTTCGACTGGCGCCGCCCCATCGAGGACGAAGCCGCGCGGCTGGCGCGTGCGCTCGACGCCGAACTCGACCGCCGCGGCGCCAGCGGCCAGCCGGTGCGCATCGTCGCGCACAGCATGGGCGGCGTGCTGGCGCGCACCGTGCAGCTGGTGGCGCCCGCCACCTTCGAGCGCCTGATGAAGCGCGACGGTGCACGGCTGCTGATGCTCGGCACACCCAACGGCGGCTCGTGGGCGCCGATGCAGGTGCTGTCGGGCGACGACACCTTCGGCAACACGCTGGCCGCCTTCGGCAGCCCGCTGCGCGACCACGCCGCGCGTCAGCTGATGGCCGGCATGCCGGGCTTCTTGCAGCTGCAGGCCGGGCTGCTCGACACCCGGCTGGGCCTGCACCGCAGCGAGACCTGGCAGAAGCTGGCCGACGACGACCTGAAGCAGGTGCAGCAGGCCAACTGGTGGCACGCCTATGCCGGCGAGGCCGCCGTGGCCGCTTACCGCTGGGGCGTGCCCAGCGACGCCGTGCTGCAGCAGGCCGTGGCGCTGCGCCGCCGGCTCGATGCGCAGCGCGACGGCGCGCTGGCCGGCTTTGCTGACCGGCTGCTGCTGGTCGTCGGCAAGGCCGAGTTCACGCCCGACGGTTTCGCCTACGCCGAGGACGGCGCCTTCGTCTACCTGAACACACGCGACGGCGGCGACGGCCGTGTGCCGCTGGCCAGCGCGCTGCTGCCCGGGGTGCGCACCTGGACGCTGGACGCCGAACACGGCAGCCTGCCCGACGTGAAGAAGGCTTTCGCGGCCTTCTCCGAGCTGCTGGAAACGGGCGACACGCGTCTGCTCGAAGCCCTCGCGCCGGTCGCACTCCAGCGCGGCGCCGCAACCGCGGCGGCCAGCATCGCGGCCCCCGTGAAGAGCCGCCCCTCGCGCGGCCGCACGACCGGCGTGCCGCCTTCGCGCGAGAGCCAGGCGCTGCTGTCGAGCTTCTTCCTGCCGCCCGAGGCCGATCTGCCGACCACCGCGCCGCTGAAGCTGACGGTGCTGAACAGCAACCTGAGCTTCGTGCGCACCACGCTGATGGTGGGCCACTCGATGTCGATGACGCTGGCCGGCAGTGAAGCCGTGGCCAACCGCGCCTCGGGCGATGCACTGCGCCACTCGCTGGAAGCCGGCCTCTACCCCGACCAGATCGGCACGCACCAGCTGTTCGTGAACCAGCATGTCGACCCCGACAACCCGCGCAGCCTGCCGCAGCCGCAGCGCGTGCTGGTGGTCGGCCTCGGCGAAGAAGGCAAGCTCACCGAGCAGCGCCTGACCGACACCGTGCGCCAGGGCACCATCGCCTGGGTGCAGCGGCTGTCGCAGAGCAGCGAGGGTTGCGGCGTCTCGGTCGAGCTGACGGCCACCTTGATGGGCAGCGGCGGCCCCGGCATGACGCCGGCGCAGGCCGCGCGCGCCATCGCCGTCGGCGTGCAGCAAGCGAGCGAACGTGTGGCCGCGGTGCCGCGCGCCGGCTGGCCGCGCGTGGCACGGCTCACGCTGGTGGAGCTGTACCTGGAGCGTGCCAGCGAGGCCTGGAACGGGCTGCAGGTGCTGGCCGAATCGGCACCCGGGCGCTTCGAGATCGAGCCGGTCATCGCCAGCGGCGTGGGGCCGCTGCGGCGGCAGCTCGACGCCGGCTACCGCGGCGCGGGCTACGACTTCGTCTCGGCCACCTCGCCGGCCAAGGGCACCATCGCCTTCGCGCTGGACACACGCCGTGCCCGCACCGAGGTGCGCGCGCAGAGCACGCAGCTGGGGCTGATCCAGGAGCTGGTCAAGCGCGCCGCCACCGAGGACAACGACGACCCGCGCCTGGGCCGCACGCTGCTGCAGCTGCTGGTGCCGCCGGAGGTCGAACCCTTCTTCGGCGGCAGCGACCGGCTGCTGCTGGAGCTGGACGACAAGACCGCCGCCATCCCCTGGGAGCTGCTCGACACGCAGGCGCTGCACGCGCCGGCCGCCGGCGGTGACGACCGGCCCTGGGCCATCCGCACCGCGCTGCTGCGCAAGCTGCGCACCACGCAGTTCCGCCAGCAGGTGCAGGACGCACGCGCCGACGATGCGGTGCTGGTGATCGGCGAACCCAAGGCCGACCCCAGCCAGTACGTGCCGCTGCCCGGCGCGCGCGCCGAAGCCGCCGCGGTGGCCGAGGCCTTCAGCGGCACCGGCGGTGTCGGCCCGGCGCGCGTGACGGCGCTGCTCGGCGGCGCCGATGCCACCGACGTCATCAACGCCCTCTTCGAGCGCCGCTACCGCATCGTGCACGTGGCCGGCCACGGCGTGCGGCCGACGGTCGACCCCGACACCAAGGCCGTGGTGCCGCGTGGCGTGGTGCTCAGCGACGACACCTTCCTCGGCCCCGACGAGATCCGCGCCATGCGCACGGTGCCGGAGCTGGTGTTCGTGAACTGCTGCCACCTGGCCGGGCGCGACGCACGCCAGGTGCTGGCCGGCGCGGACGCTGCCACGCCTTCGAAGCCGCCGGAGAAGATCGACCGCGCCGCCTTCGCCGCCAGCGTGGCCGAGGCGCTGATCGGCATCGGCGTGCGTTGCGTGGTCGCCGCGGGCTGGGCCGTGGACGACCGGCCGGCGCAGGTGTTCGCCGAGACCTTCTACCGCGCGGTGCTGGCGCGCCGGCCCTTCGTCGAGGCCGTGGCGGCGGCGCGCGAGGCGGCCTGGAACGAAGACCGCCGCAGCCTCACCTGGGCCGCCTACCAGGCCTACGGCGACCCGAACTGGGTCTACCGGCGCGGCGCGCACGAACGCGCCTTCGTGACCACGCCGCCGCGCGAGGAGTACCGCCACGTGGCCTCGGCGCTGGGCCTGGCGCTGGCGCTCGAGGAGCTGGCGGTGAAGGTGCAGTGGATGGGCGCCGACCGCGTCGACACGCGCGAGAAGCTGGCCCACCTGGAAGCGCGTTTTGCCGAACGCTGGGGCGGCATGGGTGCGGTGGCCGAGGCCTTCGGCGTGGCCTACAAGGAAGCCGGCGACACCGACGCGGCCATCCGCTGGTACGAGCGTGCATTGGTTGCCGCCGACGGCAGCGCGACGCTGCGCGCCCAGGAACAGCTCGGCAACCTGCGCGCGCGCCGCGCCTGGCTGCGCGCCAAGGCGGCACGGCCGGGCAGCGCCGAGTTCCAGCAGGCGCGCGACGAGGCCCAGCAGGCCCACGCCGCGCTGGCGGTGCTGGCCACGCTGCAGGCCAGCGTGGAGCGCCACGCGCTGACCGGTTCTGCCGCCAAGCGCCTGGGCCTGATCGAACGCCTGGCCGGCGACACGGCCGCCGCCGAAAGGGCCTTTGCCGACGCGGCGGCGGCCTATGCCGAGGCCTGGACGCTGGCCGAATCGCGCCAGGAGCCCGAGGCCTACTACCCGGGCCTGAACCGGCTCTCGCTGGAACTGGCCGCGCAGGGCACCGGCGGCCGTGGTGGCTGGACGCCCGACCCGGGCTTCGTCGCCGCGGTGCGGCTGCGGCTGGAGGCGCGCCAGGACGCCGAGCCCGACTTCTGGGCCGCCGTTGGCCAGGTCGAACTCGACCTGCTGCTGGCCCTGGCCGCGCGCCGGCTCGCCAGCGAAAGCGATGCGCTGCTCACGCGTTTCACGGCGCTGCACGACCGCCTGCGTTCGGTGCGCATGTGGGGCTCGGTGGCCGACAACGCCGACCTGGTGCTGCCGCCCCACGCCGCGCGCCACGGTGGCGCCGAGGCCGAAGCGGCGCAGAGGCTGCTGAAGACCTTCGCGGGCTGGGCCGGGCGCTGAACGACCACTGAGCGGCCACTGAACGGGCGCTGAGGCCCGGCTTCAGCGCCCGCCGGTCACGTCCAGCAGCGCACCGGTGGTGTAGGCCGCGGCATCGGACAGCAGCCACAGCACGGCCTCGGCGATCTCGTCGGCCGTGCCCGGGCGCTGCATCGGGATCTGCGCGGCCAGCCGCCAGGCGCGGTCGGGCTGGCCGCCGCTGGCGTGGATCTCGGTATCGGTGATGCCGGGGCGCACGCAGTTCACGCGCACGCCTTCGTCGGCCACCTCGCGCGCCAGGCCCATGGTGAACACGTCGATGGCGCCCTTGGCCGCCGCGTAGTCCACGTACTGGCCGGCCGAGCCCAGCTTGCTGGCCACCGAGCCGATATTGACGATGGCGCCGCCGCGCCCGCCGTGGCGCGTGCTCATGCGGCGCACGGCTTCGCGCGCGCAGGAGAAGCTGCCGAAGACGTTGACGGCGAACATGCGCTCGACACGCGCCGCGCCGTACTCGTCCACACGCTGCGCGACATCGACGATGCCGGCGTTGTTGACCAGGGCGTCGAGCCCGCCCCAGGCCGCGTCGAGCCGCGCGAACATCGTGCGCACGGCCGCGTCGTCGGCCACGTCGGCCTGCAGCGTGAGCGCCTCGGCACCGGCTGCACGCACCGCGGCCGCGGCACGTTCGGCGGACTCGGCGTCACGCGCGTAGTTGATGGCGATGCGGCCGAAGCCGCGCGACGGCGCCAGGCGCACGATGGCGGCGCCGATGCCGCGGCCGGCACCGGTGACCAGCAGGCGGCGGGGTGCTGCGGAGTTCATGGCGCGATACTAGGAGAACGGAGCCGAAGACGGCGCCGAGAGCAGAGAGTCAGCAGAGAGTCGCGCATGACCGCAGCCCAGATCATCGTCCTCGCCACGCCGGTGTTCCTGGCTCTGATCGCGCTGGAGTTTGTCGTCGGCCGTGCGCGCGGCCACGACACCTACCGGCTCAACGACACGCTCACCAGCGTCGGCCTGGGCGTGATGAGCCAGGTCACCGGCGTGTTCGGGCGGCTGCTGCGCATCGGCCTGTACGTGCTGCTGTTCGAGGCCGTCGCGCCCTGGTCGCTGCCGGCCGGCGAGCCCTGGGTGTGGCTGTTCGCGCTGCTGTTCTACGACTTCTGCTACTACTGGCACCACCGCGCCAGCCACCGCGTGGCGGTGCTGTGGGCGGCGCACGTGGTGCACCACCAGAGCGAGGACTACAACCTCGGCACCGCGCTGCGCCAGACCAGCAGCGGCTTCCTGTTCGGCTGGATCTTCTACGTACCGATGGCGCTGGCCGGCGTGCCGCCCACGGTGTTCGCGGTGGTGGCGCTGGTCGACCTGCTCTACCAGTTCTGGGTGCACACGCAGCAGGTCGGCACGCTGGGCTGGTTCGACCGCTGGTTCGTGAGCCCGAGCAACCACCGCGTGCACCACGCCGTGAACGAGCGCTACCTCGACCGCAACTACGGCGGCATCCTGATCCTCTGGGACCGCCTGTTCGGCAGCTACGCCGAAGAGGACGACGAAGAGCCCGTGGTCTACGGCACGCGGGCGCCGCTCGGGCGCTTCTGCCCCGTCGCGGCCAACCTCGACGTCTACCGCACGCTGGCCTTCGACGCCCGCCATGCACAGCGCTGGCGCGACAAGCTGTGGCTGTGGCTGATGCCGCCCGGCTGGCGGCCGGCCGACGTGGCGGCGCGGTTTCCGAAGCCGGCCTTCGACCTCGAGACGATGCGGCTCTACGACCCCTCGGCCCACCCGGCCGCGCAATGGGCCGCAGGCCTGGCCTTTGTCGGCCTGCTCGGCGCCACCTCGGTGTTTCTGTGGGTGCAGCACACGCTGACGCTGGGCGAACGCGCCGCGGGCGCCGCCGCCATCGTCGGCGTGCTGTGGGCCATCGGCCGCGCGCTCGAAGGGAAACGGGAAGGGCGTGGCCGCGGCGTTCAGGCGGTGGCTGCGGTGGCCGCGGGCCGCGCCAACCGGTAACCGGCACCGCGCACGGTCTCGATCATCGCGGCACAGCCGCTGGGCGCCAGCGCCTCGCGCAGCCGCTTGATGTGCACGTCGACGGTGCGCTCCTCGATGAACACGTGGTCGCCCCAGACGCGGTCGAGCAGCTGGGCCCGCGAATGCACACGCTCGGGGTGCGACAGCAGAAAGCGCAGCAGCCGGAACTCGGTCGGGCCGACGTGCACCGGCTGGCCCTCGGCGGCCACGCGCATGGTCGTCGGGTCCAGCGACAGCCGGCCCACCTGCATCAGCACGTCGGTGCTTTCCGGCGCCTTGCGCCGCAGCACGGCGCGAATGCGTGCCAGCAGCTCGGCATTGCCGAAGGGCTTGGACAGGTAGTCGTCGGCACCGGCGTCCAGGCCCTGCACCAGGTCGGCTTCCTGGCCGCGCGCGGTGAGCATCACCACCGGCAGGTTGCGTGTGCGGGCGTTGGCGCGCCAGCGGCGGGCCAGCGTGACGCCGGACTCGCCGGGCAGCATCCAGTCGAGCACAACGAGGTCGGGCAGGGCTTCGCGCAGCACGGCCTCGGCCTCGGTGGTGCTGCCGGCGATCTGCGTCTCGTAGCCGCTGTGGCGCAGGTTCAGCGCCACCAGCTCGGCGATGGCGGGTTCGTCTTCGACGATCAGGATGCGGGGCATGTCGGGTCTCTCGGGGTTCCCGGCGCGCGGCAAGCCTCACGTTGCGGCCACAGGGCCGCACGGGGCCGCGCCGGGTGCGCCTTCCGTCATCCTGCGCGCCCCGTGTGACGGTGTGGTGACACCGCGGCCCCCGCAGCTCGGGCCAGAATGCGGGTTTCTCCGCAGCACCGGGCGAGCACCGGGACACAGGGCGAATGGCCAAGGACTTCTCGACGATGGAGGACAGCAACCGCTCCTCCAACCCCAGCATCCACGAAGTGTCCGACCCGGCCCGCCGCACGCTGCTGCGCGGTGGTGCGCTCGCTGCGCTGGCCCCGGTGCTGGGCCCGCTGGCCGCCTGTGCCGGCGCCGGCGCGCTGACGGCCGCACGCGGCCCGCTGCTCGGCTTCAAGCCGGTGGCGCCGAGCACGGCCGACCAGCTCGTCGTGCCCGAGGGCTACGTCGCCACGCCCTTCATGCCCTGGGGCGAGCCGATCGGCGTGGCCGGCGCGGCCATGCCGGCCTTCCGCGACGACGCCGGCAACAGCGCCGCCGAGCAGGCGCTGCAGATGGGCATGCACCACGACGGCATGCACTACGTGGCGCTGGACGGCAGCCGCCGCGGCCTGCTGGTGACCAACCACGAGTACGTGGACGACGGCCTGCTGCACCCCGGCGGGCTGGAGAACTGGACCGCCGAGAAGGTGGCCAAGAGCCAGGCGGCGCACGGGCTGTCGGTGGTCGAGATCGAGCAGCGCGACGGCCGCTGGCACCCGGTGCGGCCTTCGCGCTACGCGCGCCGCATCACCGCGACGACACCCTTCGCCATCGGCGGGCCGGCCGCCGGCCACCCGCTGATGCGCACCGCCGCCGACCCCGAAGGCCGGCGCGTGCTCGGCACCATGAACAACTGCGCCTCGGGCCTCACGCCCTGGGGCACGGTGCTGGCCGGCGAAGAGAACTTCAACGACTACTTCCGCACCGCCGACGAACCCACCGCCCACGAACGCCGCTGGGGCCTGCGCAAGGCCAACTGGTACCGCTGGCACGAACACGACGAGCGCTTCGACACGGTGCGCCACCCGAACGAGCCGCACCGCTTCGGCTGGGTCGTCGAGATCGACCCGCTCGACCCCAGCAGCACACCCGTCAAGCGCACCGCGCTCGGCCGTGCGGTGCACGAGGGCGCCTGGGTCGCGGTCACCAAGGACCAGCGGGCTGTGGTCTACAGCGGCGAGGACGCGGTCTTCGAGTACGTCTACCGCTTCGTCAGCCGCGACCGCATCCAGCCCGGCGGCGCCAAGGCCAACGCAGAACTGCTGGACCACGGCACGCTGTACGTGGCGCGTTTCGACGCCGGCGGCCGTGGCCGCTGGCTGCCGCTGGTGCACGGCCAGGGCCCGCTGACGGCCGCCAACGGCTTTGCCGACCAGGGCGAGGTGCTGATCAAGGCGCGCCAGGCCAGCGACCTGCTCGGCGCCACCAAGATGGACCGCCCCGAGTGGCTGGCCATCGACACACGCGACCGCTGGGTCTATTGCACGCTGACCAACAACACCGCCCGCGGCCGCCCCGACCGCCCTGGCCCGGATGCCGCCAACCCGCGGGCCAACAACACCATGGGGCAGATCATCCGCTGGCGCGAAGACGGCGACTTCGACGGCCAGGCCTTCGAGTGGAACCACCTGCTGCTGGCCGGCGACCCGGCCAACGAGCGGCCCGAGGCTCGCGGCAACCTCGTCGGCGAGATCTTCGGCAGCCCCGACGGCATCACTTTCGACGCCCGCGGCGTGCTGTGGGTGCAGACCGACGTCAGCACCTACGCGCTGAACACCGGCGAAAACGCGCGCTTCGGCAACAACCAGATGCTGGCCTGCGACGTGGCCACCGGCGAGGCGCGGCGCTTCCTGGTCGGCCCGGTGAACTGCGAGATCACCGGCTGCACCTTCGCGCCGGACGGCCGCACCATGTTCGTCAACGTGCAGCACCCGGGCGAGATGCCGCGTGGCCGCAACGACCCCGCCCTGCCGCGCCGCAACAGCAACTGGCCCGACTTCAAGCCCAACGGCCGGCCGCGGTCAGCCACCGTGGTGATCCGGCGCCTCGACGGCGGCCCGATCGGCAGCTGAGCGGGCCGCCATGACCGTAGCCGATCCCCTGCAGGAGGCCCGCCGCGCGTTGGCCGAGGGCCGTGTCGCCGACGCGCTGGCGCAGGCCGAGCAGGCCTGGGCCGCCGTCACCGCCGAAGGTGCGGCCGACGACCCCGCCGGCCGCCGCCAGGCCGGGCCGGTGCTGGCGACGGCGCTGTACCGTTCGGGTGCGCTGAACCGCGTTGTCGACCTCACCGGCGAGCTGCTGCCGCTGGTGCGCGCCAGCGGCCCGACCATCGAGCTGATCGACATGCTGCGCATGCGTGCGCTGTGTGCCTCGGACATCAACCGCTTCGGCATCGCGCTCGAGTCGGCGCAGCAGGCGCACCGGCTGGCGCTGGGCCTGGGCGACCCGGCCCGGCTGTCGCTGGCGCTGAACGCGCTCGGCTGCTTCTTCGAACGCTCCGGCGACCCCTGGCAGGCCGAGCGGCTGATGCGCGAGGCGCTGGCGCTGGCGCGGCCGCTGGACGACCCCTATGCCCGCTTCGCGGCGCTGAACAACATCGGCGCCGTGCTGATCGGCATGTACTACCTGCTGCGCGACAGCCAACCCACGGAGGAAGCGCACACGCCGCTGCGCGAGGCCCTGCCCTTCGTGCAGGAAGCGCTGACGATGGCGCGTGCCGGCGGCGAGGTGTTCCCGCTGGTGTTCATCGGCGGCAACCTGGCCGAGGCGCTGGTCGGCCTGGGCCGCGGCGACGAGGCCGAGGCGCTGCTCGCCGAGGCCGAGGTGCTGGCCGCGCAACACGGCTTCGAAGCCCAGCGCTGGCGGCTGGGCTGCACCCGCGGCGAACTCGTGCTGCTGCGCGGCGACGCCGATGCGGCCGCGCAGAAGCTCGAGGCCGTGCTCGCCGAGTGTGCGCACACCGACCCGCGCGCCACCCACCTGCGGCTGCACCACGCGCTGTGGCGCGCCCATGCGGCCGCAGACCGCCCCGCGGCCGCGTTGCACCACCTGGAGGCCTACCAGCGCCTCGAACGCGCGCGCATGCTGACGCAGCTGCGTGCGCAGTCCGAGCTGTTCGTCACGCGCATGGAAGCCGAGCAGGTGCGGCAGGAGGCCGAGCGCCAGCGCGACCGCGCGACCTCGCTCGAGGCCGACGTGCGGCGCGACGAGCTCACCGGCCTGGGCAACCGGCGCGAGCTGGAGCGGCGCTGGCCGGCCCTGCGCGGCCAGGCCAGCGACAAGGGCGCACCGCTCACGGTGGCCATGCTGGACCTGGACCGCTTCAAGCAGATCAACGACGAACACGGCCACGCCGTCGGCGACCAGGTGCTGGTGGCGCTGGCCGGCCTGTTGCGCGGCCACACACGCAGCGCGGACCTGGTCGTGCGCCTGGGCGGCGAGGAGTTCCTGCTCGTGCTGCCCGACACCAACCCGGTGCGCGCCGCCGAGATCTGCGAGCGGCTGCGCCAGCAGGTCGAGGCCCACGACTGGGCCGCGCTGGCGCCGGGGCTCGCGGTGACCACCAGCATCGGCGTGGCCAGCGCGCCGCCGCACGACCCCGACCGGCTCACGCTGGAAGCCGACGCGGCGCTGTACGCCGCCAAGGCGGCGGGGCGCAACCGCGTGCAGGTGGCCTGAGGCGGCCCCCCGAGAACTGTTCAGACGCCGGGGATCGGCAGGTCGGCCAGCACCAGCCGGTCGCGGCCGCCGGCCTTGGCGCGGTACAGCGCGGCGTCGGCCGCGGCCAGCAGGGCCGGCAGGTCCAGCGGCGGCGAAGTGACGAGGCCGATGCTCACGGTCACCGCCATCGCGCGGCCGGCCCGTGCCGGCCAGTCCAGGCGCGCCAGCCGCTCGCGCAGCCGCTCGCAGACCTCGGCCGCGCGCTCGCGCGCCATGCCCGGCAGCAGCATCACGAATTCCTCGCCGCCCAGCCGCACCAGCACGTCGCCGGCGCGCGTGTTCTCGCGCAGCAGCTGCGCCATCACCATCAGCACGCGGTCGCCGACGGCGTGGCCGTGGCCGTCGTTGATGCGCTTGAAGTGGTCGATATCGATCAGCGCCAGCGACAGCGGCTGCTCCGCCAGCCCCTGCGACAGCTCGCGCCAGCGGCGGTCCAGCAGCCGGCGGTTGCCCAGGCCGGTGAGCGCGTCGCGCTCGGCCTCGGCGGCCCAGGCGGCGGCCGTCTCGCGGTGCGCACGCGCATCGGCCCGCGCCCGTTCGGCCTCGGTGCGGGTGACGTAGAGGCTGGACTGCGAGCGCAGCTGCGCGATGCTGCGCTCGCGCTCCATGCGTTCGACCGCCGCCAGGTGGCGGTAGGCCTCGGCATGCCGGCCCAGGTGGTGCGCGGCGGTGGCCGCCACCGTGTGCGCGCGGATCGCCGTCTGCGGCGGTGCCAGCGGGCCCATGTCCTTCAGCAACTGCTCGGTGGTGGCCAGGGCCTCGGCGGGCCGCGCCTCGGCCAGGTCGGCGATGGCCAGCGAGGCGCGGATGCGCCAGGCATGGGCCTGCAGCCCGCGCGCCTCGGCCAGCGCCAGCGAACGCGCCAGCAGCGACCGGCCACGCGCCGTCTGCCCGGCCAGCACCAGCACCTCGCCGAGGTTGCCGGGCACGGCCACCTCGTAGGCGGTGTCGGGCACCTCGGCCAGCATGGCCAGCGCGCGCTCGCCGTGGCGCTGCGCGTCGGCCAGCATGCTGTCGCGCTCGCCGTCGGCGTCGAGGTCGCGCAGCTCGTGCGCCATGCCGATGCCGATGGCGCAGGCCGCGTTCGTTGCCACCAGCAGCGGGCGCGAGGCGCAAGCCTGCCCCACTGCGGCCAGCGCGTCGCTGAGCACCCGCAGCGCCTGCCAGGCGTCGCCCAGGCGCTCCAGGCACACGGCCAGCGCGTAGGCGCCGCCGAGCACACTGTCCAGGTCATGTTCTTCGTGCGCCTGGCGCGACAGCTCGTGCGCCGCGTCGAGCGCCACCGCGAAGCGCCCAGTGTCGGCACCGGCCAGCGTGACGCAGCGCAGCAGCTCGCTGCGCACCGCGCTGCCCGCCGGCAGCTGCGGCAGCACGGCCGCGGCACGGTCCAGGGTTTCGGCGTGGCGGCCGAGCCGCATCAGGTGGCCGCAGGCCCAGGCCTGGGCCTCGGCCTCGCGCAGGGCATGGCCGTCGGCCGCTGCCTGCGCCGCCGCGGCCTCGGCCGCCACCAGGCCCTCGGCCGGCGGCGTGTCGGCCGAGGCGGCACGCTGCAGCGCCGCGCGCCAGGCGGCGTCGTCGGTGGGCAGCAGGGGATGGGGGGCGTTCATGGCGTGAGCAGACGGGCCGGCGGCCGGGCGAGCCGGGCGACGAGGTCCCTGGCTTGCCATCGGCTGCCCCGGCGGCTTCTGAAGGCTCCGGCGGGCCGGCGCGCGCTCAACGCGCGGTAGGCATCACGAAGCTGGCGCCTTCGGCACGTTCCGGCCAGCGCTGCATCACGCTTTTCTGCCGCGTGTAGAAGCGCACGCCCTCCTCGCCGTAGGCGTGGTGATCGCCGAACAGGCTCTTCTTCCAGCCGCCGAAACCGTGCCAGGCCATCGGCACCGGGATCGGCACGTTGATGCCGACCATGCCCACCTGCACGCGCCGCGCGAACTCGCGCGCCACGCCGCCATCGCGCGTGAAGCAGGCCACGCCGTTGCCGAAGGCGTGTTCGTGGATCAGCCCCAGCGCGGCGTCGAGATCGGCCACGCGCACACAGGCCAGCACCGGGCCGAAGATCTCCTCGCGCCACAGCTGCATGGCCGGCGTGACGTGGTCGAACAACGTGCCGCCGGTGAAGAAGCCGGCCTCGTGGCCCGGCACGCGCAGGCCGCGGCCGTCGGCCACCAGCGTGGCGCCTTCTTCGACGCCGCGGCCGATGGCGGCCTCGATGCGGTCGCGCGCTTCCCTGGTGACGATGGGACCCATCTCGGCATCGGGCTCCATGCCGTTTTTCACCTTCAGCGCCTTGGCGCGCTCGGCCAACAGCGGCACGATGCGCTCGGCCACGTCGCCCACCAGCACCGCCACGCTGATCGCCATGCAGCGCTCGCCGGCCGAGCCGTAGGCGCTGCCGACCAGCGCGTCGACGGCCTGCTCCAGGTCGGCGTCCGGCATCACCACCATGTGGTTCTTGGCGCCGCCCAGCGCCTGCACACGCTTGCCGTGGCGCGCGCCGGTTTCATAGATGTACTGGGCGATGGGCGTGGAGCCGACGAAGCTCAGCGCCGCCACGCCCGGGTGGGTGAGCAGCGCGTCCACCGCCACCTTGTCGCCCTGCACGACGTTGAACACGCCGTCGGGCAGGCCGGCCTGCTGCAGCAGCTCGGCCATGAACAGCGCCGGGCTGGGGTCGCGCTCGCTGGGCTTCAGGATGAAGGCGTTGCCGCAGGCCAGCGCCACCGGGAACATCCAGCAGGGCACCATGCACGGGAAGTTGAACGGCGTGATGCCGGCCACCACCCCGAGCGGCTGACGCAGCGTCCAGTTGTCGATGCCGGTGGAGACCTGGTCGGTGAAGTCGCCCTTCAGCAGCTGCGGCACGCCGCAGGCGAACTCGACGATGTCGATGCCGCGCATGACCTCGCCCTGCGCGTCGGAAAACACCTTGCCGTGTTCGGCGGTGATCATGGCCGCGAGCGTGTCCTTGTGCTGGTTCATCAGCGCGAGGAACTTGTTCAGCACCCGCGCACGCCGGATCGGCGGCATCTCGCCCCAGGCCGGCTGGGCGGCCAGCGCCGCGGCCACCGCGGCGTCGACATCGGCCGCCTCGGCCAGCCGCACCTGGCGCGCGACCTGGCCCGTGGCCGGGTTCCAGACCGCCTGCTGGCGGCTGCCGCTGCCCGGGTGGTGCGCACCGGCGATCCAGTGGGTGACGTCTTGGGTCTGCGTGAAGGCTTCGGGGGCTCCCATGCGGCGGCTCCGGCGGATCTGCGGTGGTGGATCCGGCAGTCTACGCGCGGGGCAAAAAAAGACCCGCTGCTTGCGCAGCGGGTCGTCACAAGCCCTCCGGAGAGAGCGTCGTTGGGCCGGTGTCCGGGCGCGGTCGGAAAACCGAGGCCCGGCGAACAGGTCACACTCTAGGTGCGAAGGCCGCCACGGCATCCCCCCAGGCTTGGTGACTCCCCCTAGCTTCGCAGACGGGCTGCACAGGGTGGAGCCTGGTTCTTCCGCCCCTTCGACCCCGACCGCGCATGACCACGCCGTTTTCCGACACCGACATCGACCGCCTGCAGACCCTGCTGGCCGGCCTGCCCGCTCCGCTCGAACCGCTGGACGCCAGCGCGCTGGACGGCTACCTCTGCGGCGTGCTGCTGCAGCCCCGGCGGGTGCCGGTGGCCGACTGGCTGCCGGGCGTCTTCGACCTCGACGGCCGCGCGCCGCCGCCGGGCCCGGCGGTGGACGAGATCCGCGCGCTGGCCGAGCGCCGCCACGCCGAACTGGACCGGGCCATCGGCCAGCGGCAGTGGTTCGACCCCTGGGTGTTCGTGCTCGATGGCGGCGAGGACGAGGAGGTCGAAGAGGACGCTGACGAGGAGGAAGACGACGACCCCTCGATCAGCCTGCTGCCCTGGATCGCCGGCTTCGCGGCGGCCACCGACCGCTTCCCGGCGCTGATGCAGCACGGTGACCCGGCGCTGGTGGAGCCGCTGGGGCTGATCTTCCTGCACGTGGACCCCGAGGACCTCGAAGACGCCGACGCGCTGCTGGCGATGATCGAGACCCTGGAGCCGCCGGCCGACCTGGCCGAGGCGGTGCAGGACCTGGTGCGCGCGCTGATGCTGATCGCCGACGTGACGCGCCCACGCGCCCAGCCGGCGCCGGCGCGCCGGCCTGCGGCAAAGCGCCGCCCCGGCCCAAGGCGCTGAAGCCGCGAAGACCCGGGAGTTCAGCCGCCGAACACCGCGCGTGCGTGCAGGCCCAGGCCCTGGGCCACGCTGGCGAAGCGGTCGCCGCGCACCCGGCCGGCGGCCGGGAACTCGGCCGCGATGCGCGCCACCAGCGGCGCCAGGCCGGTGGAGCCGCCGGTGAAGTACAGCGCCTGCACCGCCTCGGGCGCCACGCCGGCCAGCCGCGCCGTCTCGCGCGCAGCGGCCACGATGGCGGCCAGGTCGGCTTCGATGGCCGCCGCGGCCTCGGCCTCGTGCACCTGCGTGGCCAGGCCGCGCTCGACCAGGCCCAGGTCCACCGGCGCCGAGCCGCGTTCGGCCACCTCGATCTTGGCTGCCTCGGCCGCGGCCGCCAGCGCGTGGCCCAGCCGCTCTTCCAGCACCGTCAGCAGCCGCGCCGGGTGGCGCGGATCGCGGTACCAGCTGCGCATCTGCCGCAGCTCGGCCAGCCGGGCCGGCGTGTAGCAGGTGTTGATCAGGTGCCAGGTGGCCAGGTCGTGGTACAGGCCGTTCGGCACCTCGGCGCTCACGGTGTCGGCGGGCTCGCCCGGCCGCGGCGCGCGCATCGAGCGGTGGCCGAACAGCGGCAGCAGCGTGGCGAGTTCGAGGTGGCGGTCGAAGTCGGTGCCGGCCACGTGCACGCCGTGGTTGGCCAGGATGTCGTCGCGCCGGTCGGCCCGGCCGCGGCGGCTCGGGCCCACCCGCACGATCGAGAAGTCCGAGGTGCCGCCGCCGATGTCGGCCACCAGCAGCAGCCGCTCCTCGGTGAGCGAGGCCTCGTGGTCCAGCGCCGCGGCAATGGGCTCGTACTGGAAGGCCAGCTCCGAAAAGCCGACCTGCCGCGCAGCCGTCTCCAGCGCCGCCTGCGCCGCGGCATCGCGCGCCGGGTCGTCGTCCACAAAAAACACCGGCCGGCCCAGCACCACGCGGTGCACCGGCGCGCCGGCCGCGGCCTCGGCGCGGCGCTTCAGCTCGCGCAGGTAGCCCGTGACCACGTCGCGGTAGCGCACGGCGCGGCCGCCGCCGACGTCGGTGCGCTGGTCGAGCAGGCTCGATCCGAGCAGGCTCTTCATCGAGCGCATCAGCCGGCCATCGATGCCTTCGACGTAGGCCGCCACCGCCGCCCGGCCGTACAGCCGCTCGGCCTCGGGCTGCGCGGCCGGTGTGTCGGCGCGGTAGAAAACGGCCGTCGGCATGGTCGGTGCGCCGCCCTCCAGCGCCAGCAGCCGCACGCCGCCCGGCGCACCTTCGGTCGGCAGGGCCACGGCCGAGTTCGAGGTGCCGAAGTCGATGGCGACGAAGTCCGTGCCTGCGGTCATGCCACCCCCGGAGAAAGAAAAAGGGCGCGATTCTAGGAGCGGTCTCCAGGTCCTCCAGGGCAGGGCCTGGAGCGGCCATGGCGTGAACTGGCCCACGACTGCCGCTCACTTTGCCATTCAGCTCCGCCGGATGCCGCCGACACTTCATGCAACAAGCCCCACAACCCGTCACGTCACGACCAAGAGGTGCTGCCATGAAGAAGTCCGCCGACACCCCGACCCGCTGGTTCGCCGCCTGGCGCGTGCGCCCGACGCCCTCGGTCCGCACCATCGACCCGGCCGACCTCGGCACGGCCTTCGGCCTGGACCTCAGCATTCCGGGCGAGCACGACGAAGGCCCGCCGGCCCGGCAGCCGGCCTCCGCCGGCTGGATGGCGCGCTGGACGGCGCGGCGCGCGGCGTCCTGAAGCGCCGGCAGACGCAGCCGCGGCAGCCGCCGCGCTACAGCGGCAGCTTCGAGGTGTTCTTCACCTCTTCCATCACGGCGTAGGTGCGTGTCTCGCGCACGCCGGGCAGGGTCCAGATGACGCTGCCGATGAACTCGCGGTAGGCCGCCATGTCGGCCACGCGCGTTTTCAGCAGGTAGTCGAAGCCGCCGGCCACCAGGTGCGCCTCGAGGATCTCGGGCCGCACCTGCACGGCGGCCTTGAAGGTGTCCATCACGTCGTGCACCGTGCGGTCGAGCAGGATCTCGACGAACACCAGCAGCCCCTGGCCCAGCTTGAGCGGGTTCAGCTTGGCCTCGTAGCCGAGGATGTAGCCGTCGCGCGTGAGGCGCTTCACGCGCTCCAGCACCGCGGTCGGCGACAGGTGCACCTCCTCGGCCAGCTTCAGGTTGCTGATGCGGCCGTCGGCCTGCAGCACCCGCAGGATGCGGCGGTCGATCTTGTCCAGGCCACGGTCGCGCTGGCCGTCGGCGGGGTCGAAGCTGTCGTCCATGGCGAAGGATTCTCCGCCGGCGCAGTCAAGAACCGAATGACGTTCGGCGCGGCCGCCCCTAAGCTGGTGCATCCGTCACATCCGCTCCCGGAGCCCGACCATGCCCGCCGCCCTCGACCCCGCGCCGCGACTGCCCTTCCCGTACCGCCCGGAAGCCGAGGTGGTGGCCGCCTCGCGCCGGCTGCTCGACGCCCGGCTGGACTGGGCCGCGGTGATCGCCGCCGCGCGGCCCTGGGTGCAGGCGGTGCGCGACAAGCCGGCGCCGTTCTGGGCGCTGGAGAGCCTGCTGCGCGAGTACCCGATCTCCAGCGCCGAGGGCCTGGCGCTGATGCGGCTGGCCGAGGCGCTGCTGCGCGTGCCCGACGCCGAAACCGCCATCGCCTTGACGGCCGACCAGCTGGGCCGCGCCGACTTCAGCGGTGAGGACGCCGACGACGGCCCGCACCGCATGCTGGCGCAGCTGTCGGCCAGCGCCATCGCGCTGTCGAAGAAGTTCCTGCCGGCCGGCGCCGAGCCGCCGGGCCTGGTGCAGCGCCTGGGCTCGCGCACCGTGGTCGCCGCCACCGTGCGCGCCATCCAGCTGCTGGGCCGCCAGTTCGTGCTGGGCCGCGACATCCGCGAGGCCATGGGCGAGGCCGCCGCGCAGCGCAAGAGCCAGCCGCGGCTGGTTTTCAGCTACGACATGCTCGGCGAAGGCGCGCGCACCGAGGCCGATGCAGAACGTTATCTGGCCAGCTACCGGCACGCGCTGGACACCCTCGCCGCCGGGCGCGTGGCGGCCTCGCCGATGGCGGCGGACGGCATCAGCATCAAGCTGTCGGCGCTGTTCTCGCGCTACGAAGACGCACAGCGCGAACGCGTCGCCGCCGAGCTGCTGCCGCGGGTGCAGGGCCTGATCGACACCGCCGCCGCGGCCAACCTGAACCTGACCATCGATGCCGAAGAGAGCGACCGGCTCGAACTCTCGCTGGCACTCTTCGACAAGCTGGCCGCGCACATCGCCGCCCGGCACCCGCAGTGGCAAGGCTTCGGCCTGGCGGTGCAGGCCTACCAGACGCGGGCGCTGGCGGTGGTGGACGAGGTGGCGCGCATCGCCCGCCAGCACGGCCTGCGCTTCATGGTGCGGCTGGTCAAGGGCGCCTACTGGGACGGCGAGCTCAAGCGCGCCCAGGAAGCCGGCCTGCCGGGCTACCCGGTGTTCACGCAGAAGCCGCACACCGACCTGAGCTACCTCGCCTGCGCGGCGCGGCTGATCGAGCACCACGCGGTGATCTACCCGCAGTTCGCCACGCACAACGCCGGCACCATCGCCGCCATCGTGCAGCTGGCGCGGCAGCAGGGTGCGGCTTTCGAGATGCAGCGGCTGCACGGCATGGGCGAAGGCATCTACCGCGAGGTGCTGGCCGACGGCGCCCTGGCCTGCCGCGTCTACGCACCCGTGGGCGAACACCGCGACCTGCTGGCCTACCTGGTGCGCCGTCTGCTCGAAAACGGCGCCAACTCCAGCTTTGTGCACCAGCTGGCCGACGAGGCCGTCAGCGCCGAAGCGCTGCTGGCCTCGCCGGTGGAGGCCGTGCTGGCCAGCGGCGGCGTGCCGGGCCAGCCGCTGCCGGTGGCGCTGTACGGCGCCTCGCGCGCCAATTCGCTGGGCGTGGACCTGGCCTGCGAGGCCATGCGGGCGCCGCTCGAAGCCGCCGTGGCGGCCACCGCGGTGGCGCCGCTGGCCATGCACGACGCCACCACCGTCGACGCCGCCATGCAGCGCCTGGACAAGGGCTTTGCAGCCTGGACCGCGCGGCCGGTGGCCGAACGCGCCGCCGTGCTGCGCGCCGCCGCCGATGCACTCGAAGCCCGCCTGCCGGAGTTCTGCGGCCTGCTCGTCAAGGAGGCCGGCAAGACGCTCGGCGACTGCGTGGCCGAGGTGCGCGAGGCGGTGGACTTCTGCCGCTACTACGCCGCCGAAGCCGAACACAAGCTGGCCGAACAGGCACTGCCTGGCCCCACCGGCGAGCGCAATGTGCTGCGCCTGGGCGGGCGCGGCGTGTTCGTCTGCATCAGCCCGTGGAACTTCCCGCTGGCCATCTTTGCCGGCCAGGTGGTGGCGGCGCTGGTGGCGGGCAACACGGTGGCCGCCAAACCCGCCGAGCAGACGCCGGTGGTGGCGGCGCGCTTCGTCGAGCTGCTGCACCGCGCCGGCGTGCCGGCCGATGCGCTGGCGCTGCTGCACGGCCTGGGCGAGACGGTCGGCGCCGCGCTGGTGGCGCACCCGGCGACGGCGGGCGTGTGCTTTACCGGCAGCACCGCGGTGGCGAAGATCATCAACCGCACGCTGGCGGCGAAAGACGGCCCCATCGTGCCGCTGATCGCCGAGACCGGCGGCCTGAACGCCATGCTCGTCGACAGCACCGCGTTGCCAGAGCAGGTGGTGGACGCGGTCGTGCAGAGCGCCTTCCGCAGCGCCGGCCAGCGCTGCAGCGCGCTGCGCCTGCTGGTGCTGCACGAGGCCACGGCCGACGGCGTGATCGAGATGCTCAAGGGTGCGATGGCCGAGCTGGTGGTGGGCGACCCGGCCGAGCTGGCCACCGACGTCGGCCCGCTGATCGACGACGAGGCGCACACCGCCATCGGCGCGCAGGTGCAGCGGCTCGAGCGCGAGGCGCGGCGGCTGGCCGAGACGCCCGCCGACACCGGCCGTTTCCCGCGCCTGCTGGCGCCAGTGGCCTTCGAGATCGACCACATCGGCGCGCTAAAGAGCGAGATCTTCGGCCCGGTGCTGCACGTGGTGCGCTGGGGGCCGGGCCAGGCGGCGAAGACGGTCGACGCGGTGGTCGACGCCATCAACGCGCTGGGCTACGGGCTCACCTTGGGCGTGCAGACGCGCATCGACACGCGGGCCATGCGCATCGCCGATCGGGCGCGCATCGGCAACGTCTACGTCAACCGCAACCTGATCGGCGCCGTGGTCGGCGTACAGCCTTTCGGCGGCGAAGGCCTGTCGGGCACCGGCCCCAAGGCCGGTGGGCCGCACTACCTGTTCCGTTTCTGCGCCGAGCAGACGCTGACGATCAACACCGCGGCGGCCGGCGGCAACGCCGAGCTGCTGGCCGGCCTGGCCTGATTCCGCGCGCACCTGGCGCCCGACTTGCTTCTATAGTCGACGCCATTCAACGAGGGGGATCAGCATGAAGCGCCGTCACGTCGCCATGCTGCTGGCTGCGGCTGCCTTCACCGGCGGCTGTGTCAGCACGGGGCGCAAACAAGCCAGTGGTCGACCGGACTGGATCAACGATCCGGGCGAGGGCGCTTCGGCTGCCGCCGGCGAGCACATCAACGGCCGCGTCGCGCAGGAAGAGCTGGCCATCGCCCGTGCGCGCGACGAGCTGGCCCGCCGCACCGGCGTGCGCGTCAGCAACGTGATGAGCAGCGACATGGTCGCTGCCGGCCAGACCGCCATCACCTCCGCGCAGTCGCAATCGCAGCAGACGGTGACCGGCGCCGAAGTGCGCGCCGCCGTGCGCGCGAAGTGGCTGGACACCAACACCGGCCTGCTGTGGGTCTGGGTGGTGCCGGTGAAGTGACGGGCGGCCCCCGTCGGGGCCTCAATTCAAATACATGCCCAGATAGCGGCGGCCACGGCTCACGGCCTCGGCATCGGGGCAGGCCTCGAACCACTCGATCAGCTGCTTGCGCGCGCGTTCGCGCTCGGGCTTGCCTTCGGCCTTGTCGCGCAGCACGACTTCCAGCAGCTGGTCGAAGGCGGCACCGAAGTCGCCTTCCCAGACGCGGATCGCGGCCAGCGCAAAACGCGCCTCGAAGTCCTTCGGGTTGGCCTCGACGCGCGCTGCCAGCGAGGATGCGTCACCCGGCGGCTTGTTGGCCAGCAGCACCATGCGCTTGCGGATCGCCGCGTCGCGGTCGCCACGATCGGCCTCGGGCACGCGGTCGAGCAGCGCCGTCACCTCGTCAACCGCCGCGCCGCGCGCGAGCTGGCGCTCGGCCAGGTCGGCCGTGGCCTCGGGGTGGCCCGGCACCATGGCCAGGGCCTCGATCAGCAGGGCCTCGGCGTCGTCGGGCGAGGCCTCGGCGGCCTGCGCACGCACGGCGTCCATCGGGTCGCCGGCGGGCTGCAGGTGGCGTTCGAGGAAGGCGCGGATCTGGCCTTCGGGCAGCGCGCCGGTGAACTGATCGACCGGCCGCCCGCCCACGAACAGCACGACCAGCGGAATGCTGCGCACCCGCAGCGCGGCGCTGAGGTTGGGCGCCTCGTCGGTGTTGATCTTGGCCAGCTCGACCGCACCGCCGTAGGACTCGACGATGCGTTCCAGCAGCGGCCCCAGGCTGCGGCAGGGGCCGCACCAGGGCGCCCAGCAGTCCAGCAGCACCGGCACCTCGAGCGAGCGCTCGAGCACGCGGCTCTGGAATTCGGCCTCGCTGACGTCGTAGACCCAGCCGCCGCCGTCGGGGGCTGCGTCATCACCACCGCCCGGCGGGGGCGGCGGGGCGGCGCTGTAGGGGTCGTAGGCGGCGAAGGGATTGCGCGTCGAGCTCATGGCGCGGATTGTCGCCAATCCGCGGCGCCTCGCATGGCCGAAGCCCCTCAGCGCTCCTTGCGGATCACCCCGGTCGGGCCGCCGACGTTGCCGCCCAGCACGAACACCGTGTAGACGCTGTTGGCCGCCAGCGTCGCAGCGTCGTTGGTGTAGATCGGCAGCAGCGCCGAGGCCGCGGTCACGTCGAGCTGTGCCGCGCTGCTGGCCGTCGTGACCACGTAGCCGGAAGCCGAGCCCTGGGGCACGTCGTCAAGCAGCGCCAGGTAGTTGATCGACAGCGTCAGCGGGTCGAGCCCGGCCACGCCGTGCACGAGCCGGATCTTCAGCCGCGCGCTGTTGCTCGGCAGCCGGTTGTCGTCGGTGAGCAGGTGCGCCTGCCCGCTGCCGTCGACGAGCAGCGTGAAGTCGCCACCCGCCGTCAGCGCCGGCGCCTCGCTCGCCACCTCGACGCCGTTGAGCCGCACGGTGAAAGGCAGTGCGCCGGCCTCGACCATCTGGTACGGCCCCACCGACGGCGAGCGCAGCGCCGCCGCCAGCGTGCGGCCGCCGCGGCTCACGGCCACCACGCCGGCGCTGTCGCTGGAGGCGACCACGCGCACCCGCGCCTGGGTGTTGCGCAGCACCGTCTCGGTGGCCTGCTGCGGCAGCAGCAGCGCGTCGACCAGCACCCCGCCGCCGGACGGCGTCAGCACCAGCGTGTGGTGCTTCTGCGAGGCCAGCACGACGCCGGACACGTCCAGCCGCAGGTCGTTGACGTCGCCGGCGCCGGTGATGCGCAGCCGCCAGGTGCCGGCCGCGAACACCGCAAAGCCCGAGAGCTGGCCGCTGGTGATGCTGGCCACCCGCGGCGTGGCGTCGGCCAGCGCGGTGTCCTCGGCCGTCAGGTAGATGTCGAGGCTGCCGCTGTCCTGCGTGGCGCCGAGCACACGCAGCCGGGTGTTGCCGACGTCGATGTCGGTGTCGGTCTCGTCCTCGGGCAGCGTGGTCAGCCGCGGGTACGACTCGCGCCCCCACAGCACGGCCGTGTAGTGGCCGCCGGTGACCATCGAGTAGGTGCCGGAGCTGAGCGTGGCCGACTCGCCGGCGCGCTTGATCTTGGCGACGTAGTCCTTCGGGTCGAGCTCGACCGTCGCGCTGGTGGCGCTGGCACCGAGCGCGGAGAGGATGCGCACGTCGTCGAAGTAGAGGTCGGCGCTGGCCACGTCGCTCATCACGTTGATGGCACGCAGCCGCGCCGGGCCGCTGCTGCTGCTGTCGCCATTGCCGCCGCAGCCGGCGAGCATGGCCGCCAGCGGTGTGGCGGCGAGGCCGGCGACGGTGGCGAGCACACGGCGCCGCGAGGGGTTGGCCGAAGGGTTGGCCGAAGAAGAGGGCGGCCGTTGACGGCGCGGATCGGAAGGCTGCAGGTCCATGGCGCCGATTGCAGCGCCGCCGCCCGCGCCGCAGGTTGCCGCCCTGCGAGCCGGCATGACGCTGCATGACGGCCGCCGCCGCGCCGTCATCGAATGTCATCGAAGGACATGATGCGACAAGGCCGCCGGGCTAATCTCCGGCCGATGGACGATGCCCGGCCCCACCACCTCTACGTCGTCGAGGACGACGCGGCCACCCGCGACATGCTGGCCGACTACCTGGAAAAGCAGGGCCTGGCGGTGACGGCGATGGCGCGTGCCGAAGAACTGCTCAAGCGCATGCACCGGCTGCGGCCGGACCTGGTGGTGATGGACGTCAACCTGCCGGGCCTGTCGGGCCTGGAGGCGCTGCGCCGGCTGCGCGGCGACGGCGACCGCGTGCCGGTGATCCTGCTCACCGCGCGCCACGAGGAGGTCGACCGCGTGCTGGGCCTGGAGATGGGCGCCGACGACTACCTGGTCAAGCCGTACTCGGCGCGCGAGCTGCTCGCGCGCATCCGCACCGTGCTGCGCCGCGCCTCGGGCTCGCCCGGCACGCCGATGCTGCAGCGGCCCGAGGTGGACATCGGCGGCCACCGCTTCGAGCCGGCCACGCGCAGCCTGGTCGGCCCGGACGGCGTGCTGCGCGTGCTCAGCACCATCGAGTACGCGCTGCTGGCCGAGCTGGTGGCCAACCCGCTGGTGCCGCTGTCGCGCGAACGGCTGCTGGCGGCCACGCACACCCGTACCGAAGGCCTGCTGCCGCGCACGGTGGACGTGGCGGTGATGCGGCTGCGCAAGCGGCTCGAGCCGGACCCGGCCGTGCCGCGCTACATCCAGACCGTGCGCGGCGAGGGCTACATGTTCGTGCCGACCACGCCGCGGCGCGGCGCCCCGGCCCCGGGCTGACGCCCCGGCGCCGGCGCAGAACGGGGCGAAGAACGGGGCCAAGAACCGGCACTTCGACCGCTGCGGGCGCTGGCGGCCGGCTGACAATGCAAGGGTGCAGCTTCGCAGCCTCCTGACGGCCTTCCTGGCCGCCCTTCTGCTGTGCCCGGCGCCGGACGTCCGGGCGCAGGCCTCCGCGCCCCCGCGCTGGCTGACGCTGACCACCCCCGGCTTCGAACACCTGGGTCGCGAGCAGGGGCTGCCCAACGGCAGCGTCTCGTCGCTGGCGCAGGACGCCGAAGGTTTTCTCTGGGCCGGCACCCATGGCGGGCTGGCCCGCTGGGACGGCCACCGCCTGCGCGTCTACCGCGCCGAGCGCGGCCAGCCCGGTGCGCTGGCCGACGGCATGATCCACACCCTGCTGGCCGACAGCCGGGGCCGGCTCTGGATCGGCACCGGCAACGCCGGGCTGTGGCGCTACGACCGCGACGGTGACCGCTTCACCGCCTTCCCGGCCGCACCGCAGCGGCTGAGCGACCCGACCGTGCGTGCGCTGGCCGAGGACGGCGCCGGCGGCCTGTGGGTGGGCACCGACGCCGCGCTCGACCACATCGACGCCCAGGGCCGCGTGCGGCGCGCCGTGGTCACCGGGCACATGGCGAGCCTGTACCGCGACCGCCACGGCCGGCTCTGGGTCGGCCACGCCACCGGCCTGATGCGCAGCGAAGGGCCGGCGTCCGATGCCAGCCGGACCGTGTTCGTGCCGGTGTCGCTGCGGCCAGGGCTTCCGCCCGAGGAGCAGCCCCGGGCCATGGTCATGTACGAAGACAGCGGCGGCCGTCTCTGGATCGGCACCCGCCGCCATGGCGTCTTCATGGCGGACGGTGGCGCTGACGGCGGCCCGCCGTCGACACCGCAGCCGGTGCAGGTCTGGGAGCGGCTCGGCGCGCACGGCCCCCAGCCGCCGTTTGTCACCGACCTGCTGGAGCCCCGGCCCGGCGAGATCTGGGTCGCGTCGCTGGGCCACGGCATCGCGGCGCTGGACGTCGCCAGCGGCGGCGTGCGCGCGCTGCAGCACCAGCCGTCGCGGCCGTCCAGCCTGCTCGACAACACGGTGCGCCGCGTGCTGCGCGACCGCGCCGGCCTGGTCTGGGTCGGCACCGACCAGGGCCTGAGCCGCAGCGACCCGACGCAGCAGGCGCTGCTGACGCTGTACGGCTCGCGCACTGGCGAGGGCAGTGCCGCCGAGCCCGCGCCGCTCGCCAGCACCGACCCGAGCGCCGTGCTCGTCCAGCCGGACGGCCGGGTCTGGATCGGCACCCATGCCACGGGCATCGACGTGATCGACCCCGCCGCCGGCCGCCGCGTGGCCGCGCTGCGGCCCGATCCGGCGCGCCCCGAGACGGCATTGCCGCCCGACTACGTGCTGGCGCTGGCCAAGGGCACCGAGGGCCAGGTCTTCGTCGCCACGCGGCGCGGCGTGTACCGTGCCGACGCCCAGGCGCGCGGCGTGTCGCGCCTGCAGCCACGCGGCCGCAACCCGGCCGCTGCCACCTGGACCGTGCTGGCCGACGGCGACACGCTGTGGCTCGGCGGTGAGTCCGACGGCCTGTGGCGGCTGGCGCTGGCCGAGGGGGAGGCCGGCGCGGCGCGGCGTGTCGGTGGCGCCGAAGCGCCCGCCGGGCAGCGGCTGGGCGACTCGCGCATCACCACGCTGCTGCGCGCCCGCCCCGACGCAGGCGCCGGCCCGCAGGGCCTGTGGGTGGGCACGCGCAACGGCCTGTACCTGCTGAACCCGGACACCGGCGCCGTGCTGCGGCCCGCCGAGGGCCGCGCGGTCTCGGGCTTCATCACCCACCTGCACCACGACCGCCAGGGCCGGCTGTGGGTGGGCAGCTACGGCGGCGGCATCGACATCCTGGCCGCCGGCCCGGGCGCGCTGCGCACACCGCCGGCGGCGCACCTGGGCGCGGCCCAGGGCCTGCCCGACGACAACGCCAACCAGATGCTGGAAGACGACGCCGGCCGCGTCTGGGTGAGCACCGACGACGGCCTGGTCGTGGTCGATCCGGCCTCGCTGCGGCCGCGGGTGCTGCGGCGCGCCGAGGGCGTGGCCTTCGCGACCTACTGGACCGGCTCGGGCGCCCGCACCGCGACCGGCGAGCTGCTGTTCGGCGGCTCCGGCGGCCTGACCATCGTGCGCCCCGAGCAACTGCGCACCGAGCGCAACCACCCGCCGCGGGTGCTGCTGAGCCAGCTGCGCGTGGGCGAGCAGCGGCTGCCGGCGGCGCGTTACCACGGTGCCGCCGCACCGCGGCTGCAGGTGCCGGCCGACGCCAACAGCCTGTCGGTGGAGTTCGGCAGCGACGACTTCTCGGCGCCCGAACGCATCCGCTACGGCTACTGGCTGGAAGGCTTCGACACCGGCTGGATCGAGGCCGACGAGGGCTATCGCCGCGCCGCCTACACCAACCTGCCGCCCGGCCGCTACACGCTGCGGCTGCGCGCCTCCGACCGCGACGGCGTCTGGAGCGCCGAAGCCCTGGCGCTGCCGCTGCGGGTGTTGCCGGCCTGGCACCAGACCTGGTGGTTCCGTGCCGTGCTCGGCCTGCTGGCGGCCGCCGCGGTGGCGGTGCTGCTGCACTGGCGCACCCGGCTGCTGCGCCGTCGCCGCGACGAGCTCGAGGCCAAGGTGCGCGAGCGCACGGCCGAGCTGGAAGCCATGTCGCAGGCGCTGGAGCACAAGAGCCGCGTGCTCGAACAGTCCAGCCTGACCGACCCGCTCACCGGCCTGCGCAACCGCCGCTTCCTGGCCGAACACATCGACACCGCCATCGCGGCCAGCCTGCGCCGCGCGCAGGACGCGCTGCCGGCCCGCACGGCCGACACCGACAACCTGTTCCTGCTGGTCGACGCCGACCACTTCAAGGCCATCAACGACAACCACGGCCACGCCGCCGGCGACGCTGTGCTGGTGGAGTTCGCGGCACGGCTGCGTGCTGCCACGCGCGAAAGCGACCTGCTGGTGCGCTGGGGCGGCGAGGAGTTCCTGGTCGTGGCCCGCGACACCGACCGTGCGCACGCCGAGGAACTGGCCGAGCGGGTGCGCGCGGCCATCGCCGACAAGCCCTTTGTGCTGGACGACGGCCGCCGGCTGGCCGTGAGCTGCTCGATCGGCCTGGCGGCCATGCCGCTGGTCGTCGCCGACCCGCGCGCACTGGCCTGGCCCGAGGTGGTCGAGCTGGCCGACCTGGCGCTGCTGGAGGCCAAGCGCTCCGGGCGCAACGCCTGGGTCGTGCTGCACGCCACCGCGTCGACACGGCCGCAGGGCCTGCTGCAGCGGGTGCAGCCCTCGCTGCGCAACGCGGTCGCGGCCGGCGAGCTGCGCGCGGTGGTCAGCCGCGAGGCGCTCGGCGAAGCCATCGAGCAGGCCTAGCGGCCGCCCGCTCCGCGACCGATCAGGGGTACAGCCCGCGCTCCTCGCGCGCCGTCAGGATGCGCTCGCAGGCCACCGCGAAAGTGGCCGTGCGCAGCGTGATGCCGTGTTTGTCGGCGGTGTCCCAGATCTTCTTCAGCGCGCCGATCATGATCTTGTCCAGGCGCACGTTGATCTCGTCCTCGGTCCAGAAGAACGAGCTGAAGTCCTGCACCCATTCGAAGTACGACACGGTGACGCCGCCGGCGTTGCAGATCACGTCGGGCACGACGAGGATGCCGCGGTCGGCCAGGATGTCGTCGGCCGCCGGCACCGTCGGGCCGTTGGCGCCTTCGAGCACCAGCTTGGCGGTCACGCGCTTCGCACGCTCGGCCGTGATCTGGCCTTCGAGCGCGGCCGGGATCAGGATGTCGGTCTTCACGTCCCAGAAGCTCTCGGCGTCGGCCGCCTCGCCGCCCTTGAAGCCGCCGACGCCGCCGGTGGCCTTCACGTGGGCCATCAGGTCGGCCATGTCGAAGCCGCGGTCGTTGACGACGGTGCCGGTGTGGTCCTGCGCCGCGACGATCTTGCTGCCGGCCTGCGCGAACAGCTCGGCCGCCGAGGAGCCGACGTTGCCGAAGCCCTGGATGGCGACACGCGCGCCGTCGAGATCGAGATTCAGCCGCCGCGCGGCTTCGCGGCCCGTCACGAACACACCGCGGCCGGTGGCCTTGACGCGGCCCAGGCTGCCGCCCAGGTGGATGGGCTTGCCGGTGACGACGCCGGTGGCGGTGGCGCCGACGTTCATCGAGTACGTGTCCATCATCCACGCCATGATCTGCGGGTTGGTGTTCACGTCCGGCGCCGGGATGTCCTGCTGCGGGCCGATGATCAGGCCGATCTCGCTGGTGTAGCGCCGCGTCATGCGCTCCAGCTCCTTGACGTTGAGCTTCTTCGGGTCGACGCGGATGCCGCCCTTGGCACCGCCATAGGGCAGGTTGACGGCGGCGTTCTTGACGCTCATCCAGGCCGCCAGCGCCATCACTTCCTCGAGCGTGACGTCGGGGTGGTAGCGGATGCCGCCCTTGCCCGGGCCGCGGCTCAGGTTGTGCTGCACGCGGAAGCCCTCGAAGTGGGCGACGGTGCCGTTGTCCAGCTCGATGGGCACGTCGACGATCAGCGTGCGCTTGGGGTGCTTCAGCGTCTCGGCCCACTTCGCGAGGTGGCCGAGGTAGGGCACGACGCGGTCGACCTGGCTGAGGTAGGTGCCCCAGGGGCTGTCGGGCGTGGGGTGGACGTAGGAAAGCGGCGAGGGCATGGAACGGGGTCTCCGGGTTGACGCGCGACCTCGTGCAGCACCGCCGGCAGGCCTCGTGGGCCCGCCGGCCGGCGAGCGGGCGGCGTGGCGCGCACTGTAGGCGTGCCGCCGCCGAATGTGTCACGGGGGGCCATGCGCGCTTTGCATAACCGGATGAGCGCTGCCGGCCACCTACACTGCCGGGCATGGATGCGCACACGAACGTCGCCTTCGTCGGCGGCGGCAACATGGCCGGCGCGCTGATCGGCGGCCTGCGGCGCGCCGGGCACGATGCGGCCCGGCTGCTCGTGGTCGAGCCTTCCGAGGCGGCCCGCGAACGGCTGGCGGCGCAGCATGGCGTGGTGGCGCAGGCTGCGGCCGATGCGCGGCTGGCGGCGGCCGAACTCGTGGTCTGGGCCGTCAAGCCGCAGAGCTTTGCCGAGGCCGCGGCGCCTTGCGCGGCGCACGTGGCTGGCGCCTTGCAGGTCAGCGTGATGGCGGGTGTGCGCTGTGCGAGCGTGGCCGCGGCCACCGGCAGCCGCCGCGTGGTGCGCACGATGCCGAACACGCCGGCGCTGATCGGCCAGGGCATCGCCGGCCTGTACGCCGAGCCGGCGGTGAGCGCCGACGAGCGCGCCGCCGTCGAGCTGCTGTTCGCGCCGACCGGGCAGACGCTGTGGGTGGCGCAGGAAGCCGACCTCGACGCCGTCACCGCGCTGTCGGGTTCGGGCCCGGCCTACGTCTTCTACTTCCTCGAAGCGATGATGCAGGCCGCCGCCGAGATGGGGCTCAGCCCCGAGCAGGGCCGCATGCTGGGCCAGGCCACCTTCGCCGGCGCGGCGGCGCTGGCGATGCGCTCAGAACTCACGCCCACGGCGCTGCGCGAGCAGGTCACGAGCAAGGGCGGTACCACGCACGCGGCGATCACGGCGTTGGATGCCGAAGGGGTGAAGGCGGCCTTCGTGAAGGCGCTGCACGCGGCGCGCAGACGCGCCGAGGAACTGGGGCGCGCCGGCTGAGCTCGGCTCAGCGCAGCGCCAGGTCCAGCACCACGCCCACGAACACCGCAAGACCCAGCCAGTGGTTGGCGCGGAAGGCGCGGAAGCAGCCCTCGCGCGAGCGGTCGCGGATCAGCCTCCAGTGCCACAGCGCCAGCGCCGCCGCCACCGCCAGGCCGGCGAGGAACCAGCCGCCCAGGCCCAGCGTGCGGCCAAGCCAGGCCCACAGCAGCAGGTGCACGGCGTAGAAGCCCATCACCGCGGCCACGTCGAAGCGGCCCAGCGTGATCGCGCTGGTCTTCATGCCGATCTTCAGGTCGTCGTCACGGTCGACCATCGCGTACTCGGTGTCGTAGGCCAGCACCCAGAACAGGTTGGCGACGAGCAGCGCCCAGGCCTGCCAGGGCACGGCGTCGGCGATGGCCTGAAGGCTCCACTCGCGGCCGCCGAGCGCTGCCGCAAAGGCCATCGGCATGCCGAAGCTGAAGGCCACACCCAGCACCGCTTGCGGCATGCTGAGCACACGCTTGGCAAACGGGTACAGCAGCGTGACGGCCAGCGCCGCAAAGCTCAGCAGGATGGCCGGGGCGCTGGTGGTCAGCACGAGCCCGAAGCTCACCAGCGCCAGCACGGCACCGAGCAGCAGCGCTTCCTTGGATGAGACCGCACCCGAGGTCACGGGCCGGTTCGCGGTGCGCTTGACGTGGCGGTCGAAGTCGCGGTCGGCCACGTCGTTGACGCAACAGCCGGCGCTGCGCATCAGCACCGTGCCGAGCGTGAACACCACGAGCAGATGCCAACCCGGCCAGCCATCGGCGGCGATCCACAGCGCCGCCAGCGTAGGCCACAGCAGCAGCAGCCAGCCGGCGGGGCGGTCCCAGCGGATCAGGTCGAGGTAGAGGGCGATGCGGTTCGGCGGCACGGCTCAGTCGCTCAGCAGCTTGCCGCTGCGCTGCAGCGCGGTGCCGGCGATCTTGGCCACGCGGGCGCCGGCCGGGGCCCAGCGCAGCAGCTCGCGGGCGTAGAGCACGCCAGCCGACTGCGCACGCAGCGGCAGCGCCATGCCGTCTTCCAGGCACACCAGTTCGGCCACCGTCTGCCCGGCCTCGACCCGCTCGCCCGGCTCGGCGCGGAAAACCACCACGCCGGCCTGCGGCGCGACGACCGGCTCCGAGGCCGCCAGCGGCGTGGGCACACACCGGGCGGGCGGCAGCGGCGCCGGCGTGCCGGCCACGATGCCGGCATGGCGCAGGAACTCGATCAGCGCGTCGGCATCCTGCCGCGCCAGCGCCGGCTCGGCGTCGCGCTGGCCGCGCAGTTCCACCGTCGTCGCAAAACAGCCCAGCGCCAGCGGGTGCTGGGGCTCGGCCTGCTGCTGCAGCTTGAGCCAGGGCGTGCTGCAGGCCTCGTCGAAGGGCGAATCGCCCGATTCGGTGGCCAGCAGCACCGCCTGCGCGCCGAGCAGCGCGCCCAGCACCTCGGCCTGCGCGGCCTGCGGCGTCAGTGCGTACAGGTGCACCACGGCGTCGTTGTCGCAGTGCAGGTCCAGCACCAGTTCGCAGTCGATGGCGGTCTGCAGCAGGCGGCGCTTCAGGTCCTGCGCCGGCGTGGTCGCGGTCAAGGCGGCGGCCGCCTCGCGCAGCGCCTGGCGGGCCAGCGCGGTGTTGACGGCCTCGTCGGGGCCGAGGCGGCCCTGCAGCGCGGCCAGCGTCGCCGGTGCCAGGTCGGCATAGGCGCGGTTGAAGTTGACGCCGTCGCCCAGCGCAAAGCGGCCCTGGTGCTGGCCCAGGTGCATCTGCGCCAGGCCCAGCGGGTTGGCCACCGGCACCAGGCGCACCTCGCCACGCAGCGCGCCAGCGGCTTCCAGCGCAGCCAGCCGCTGCTGCAGCTCCAGCGCCACCAGCAGCGGCGGCAGTTCGTCGGCGTGCAGCCCGGCCTGGATGTAGGCGGCCGGCCCGCTGCCCGGCGTGCCGAAGCGCAGCACGCGCAGCGTGACCGTGGTGCCCGGGGTCGTGCCGGCCAGCGGCAGGAGTTCGATTTGCATGGGGCTCGCAGCATACGGCGCCGTGCAGGCCCGGCGAAGGCGCCGCGGCCCGCTGGCATACTGCGCCGCACCGTTTCATTCCCTCGACATCCATGTGTGCAAGCAAGGTCGCCGCCGGCGGCCAACGCGGCTGGATCATCCCGATCGGCGGCGCCGAAGAAAAAGAGAACACGCCCGCGATCCTGGAGCGCTTCGTGCGCCTGGCCGGCGGGCGCGAGGCCGACATCGTGGTCATCCCCACGGCCAGCCAGTTGCGCAACACCGGTTCGCGCTATGAGCGCATCTTCTCGGAGCTGGGCGCCGCGAACGTCGAGGCCATCGACTTCGACACGCGTCGCGACGCCGACGAGTCCGGCCGCATCGAACGCATCCGCCGCGCCAGCGGCGTGTTCTTCACCGGCGGCAACCAGCTGCGGCTGACCACGCTGATCGGCGGCACGCCGGTGGCCAAGGCGGTGCGTGTGGCCAACGCGGCCGGTGTGCCGGTGGCCGGCACCAGCGCCGGCGCGGCCTTCATCAGCGAGCACATGATCGCCTACGGCGAAGAAGGCAGCACGCCGCGCGCCGGTGGTGTGCGGCTGGCGCCGGGCCTGGGGCTGACCAACCGCTTCATCATCGACCAGCACTTCCGCCAGCGCGACCGCCTGGGCCGGCTGCTGGCCGCGCTGGCCTTCAACCCCTTTGCCGTGGGCATTGGGCTGGACGAAGACACGGCTGCCTTCATCGGGCCCGACAACACGGTGCACGTGGAAGGCTCGGGCGGCATCACGGTGGTGGATGCCGCCGACGTGAGCTTCTCGTCGATGGCCGAGGCCGAAGAAGGCCGCGCCGTCTGCCTGCTGGGCCTGAAATTGCATGTGCTCACACGCGGTGCCACCTTCAACCTGCACACGCGCGTGGCCGATGCGGGCACGCTGAACGAAGCCAAACGCTAAGAACTCACCAAGTCCTCGGGAGGGCCATGAAGATCCTGGAGCGCAACGTCTACGTCGGCCCGTCGCTGTACGCGCACTTCCCGGTCATCAAGCTGGTGCTGGACCTCGGCGCGCTGGAGCAGTGGCCCACCGGCCGGCTGGGCCCGGCGTATGTCGACGGCCTGGTCGCCGCGCTGCCCAGCCTGCAGGAACACGGCTGCAGCTACCGCACCGCCGGCGGGCTGATCCGCCGCATGCGCGAGGACGAGGGCACCTGGTTGGGTCATGTGTTCGAGCACGTGGCCATCGAGCTGCAGAACATCGCCGGCGAAGACGTGAGCTTCGGCAAGACGCGCAGCGTGGACGGCCAGCCCGGTGTCTACGACGTGGTCTACGAATACGCGCAGCGTGACGAGGGCATCGAGGCCGGCGAGCTGGCCATCCGGCTGCTGTGCTCGCTGCTGCCGCCCGAGCTGCGCCCCGAAGGCAGCGTCTCCGACGACTGGTCCTGGCCCGAGGCGCGCGACGAGTACATCCGCTGGGCGCAGCGGCGCCAGCTCGGGCCGTCGACGGCCTCGCTGGTGAAGGCCGCCGAGGAACGCAACATCCCCTGGCTGCGCCTGAACGAGCAGAGCCTGGTGCAGCTCGGCCACGGCCGGCACCAGCAGCGCATCCAGGCCACCACCACCGGGCGCACCAGCTACATCGCGGTGGAGCTGGCGCAGGACAAGGAAGAGACGATCAAGATCCTGGGCAACATCGGCCTGCCGGTGCCGCGCCAGGAGCTGGTGCGCAGCGCCGACCGCGCGGTGCGCGCGGCCGAACGCCTGGGCTACCCGGTGGTGACCAAGCCGCTGGACGGCAACCACGGCCGCGGCATCACGGTGAACCTGAAGACACCCGATGAAGTGAAGGCCGGCTTCGAGGCGGCGCAGACGCAGTCGCGCACCGTCATCGTCGAGACCTTCCTCGAAGGCGAGGACCACCGGCTGCTGGTGGTCAATGGCCAGCTGGTGGCCGCCACCAAGCGCACGCCGGGCCAGGTGGTGGGCGACGGCACCCACAGCGTGCGCGAGCTGGTCGAGCGCGTGAACCAGGACCCGCGCCGCGGCGTGGGCCACGAGAAGGTGATGACGCGCCTGGAGCTCGACGCCCAGGCCGACACCATGCTCGCGCGCCAGGGCCTCACGGCCGACAGCGTGCCGGCCGCCGGCCAGGCCGTGCCGCTGCGCAGCACCGCCAACCTCTCCACCGGCGGCACCGCCACCGACGTGACCGACATCATCCACCCCGACAACCGCGAGATGGCCGAGCGCGCCGTCACCGCCATCGGGCTGGACGTGGGCGGCGTGGACTTCCTCTGCCCCGACATCAGCGAGAGCTGGCGGCGCGCCGGCGGCGGCATCTGCGAGGTCAACGCCGCGCCGGGTTTCCGCATGCACGTGGCGCCCAGCGAAGGCACGCCGCGCGACGCCGCCGGCCCGGTGATCGACATGCTGTTCCCGCCCGGCGCGCCGGCGCGCGTGCCGGTGGCGGCCATCACCGGCACCAACGGCAAGACGACGACCAGCCGCATGCTGGCGCACATCTGCAAGATGGCCGGCTACACCCCGGGCCTGACCACCACCGACGGCGTCTACATCGACGGCGAGCGCACGGTGGAAGGCGACATGACCGGCCCGGTGTCCACGCGCATGGTGCTGGCCGATCCGAAGATCGACCTCGCGGTGCTCGAGATCGCGCGCGGCGGCCTGCTGCGCGCCGGCATGGGCCTGCCCTGGGTCAACGTGGGCGCGGTGCTCAACGTGGCCAGCGACCACCTGGGCCTGAAGGGCATCGACTCGCTGGAGCAGCTGGCCGAGGTCAAGCGCATCGTCGTCGAGGTGGCGCGCGACTGCGCGGTGCTCAATGCGGACGATCCCAACGTCATCCGCATGTCGGCGCACACCGACGCCAAGCAGATCTGCTACGTCACGCTGAACCCGCAGCACACGCTGGTGCGCGAGCATGTGCGCGCCGGTGGCCGCGCCTGCGCGCTGGAGCAGGGCGTGAACGGCCACATGATCACGCTGTACGACAAGGGACGGCACATCCCGCTCTTGTGGACGCACCTGATCCCGGCCACGCTGGAAGGGCGCGCCACGCACAACGTGGCCAACGCGATGTTCGCCGCGGCGCTGGCCTACGGGCTGGACATCAAGCTCGACGCCATTCGCCAGGGACTGCGCACCTTCGACAGCACCTTCTACCAGGCGCCGGGCCGCATGAACGTGTTCAACGAACACCCGTTCAAGGTCATCTTCGACTACGGCCACAACGCGCACGCGGTGGGCATGCTGGCCGAGCTGGCTGGCAAGCTCGACGTGCGCGGGCGGCGCCTCGTGGTCGTGGCCGGCCCGGGCGACCGGCGCGACGAAGACATCCTGGCCATCGCCGATGCCGTGGCCGGCCGCTTCGACCACTACGTGTGCCGGCGCGACGACGGCCTGCGGGGCCGCGCTTCCGACGAGGTGCCGAAGATGATCGCCGCGCGGCTGCAGGAACGCGGCGTGACGGCGGCGCAGATCGACATCATCCCGGACGAGCAGGACGCCATCGACCACGCGCTGCGCATGGGCCAGGCCGGCGACCTGCTGCTGATCTTTGCCGACGCGCTGACCCGCAGCTGGAAGCAGGTGATCCGGTTCAACAAGCCGGAAGGCAGCACCGCGGCGGCGGTGGCCGCAGCGCCCGCACCGGCGGTGGCTGCGACGCCCGCGCCAGCAGTGGCCGCCCCGGCCGCGCGGCCCGTGGCACCGGCCAGCCCGGTCGAAGACGCGCCCGACGCTGGCTTCGTGCTGCCTGCCGAACTGGAAGCCGCCGGCTTCGTGCGCGACGAGCGCGGCCTGCGCTTCGTCGGTGAAGCCTCTGACTGATATGGGCCCCCACGCTCCCTCCCGGTCGCTGCCCCCCGAGGGGGCGTTGGCGACGGACCGGCAGAGCCGGATCCGTGCCAATCCTTGATGGTCCAGGAGCCTGAACCACCCGCCTTCGACGACTCGCGGCGGCTCACCGGCCTCAACCGCTGGTTCGGCGGGCCGGCCGTCGAGCTGAGTGCGCTCGGGCCGCGCAACGGCGATCCCGCCGCCTGGGCCGAATGGGCCGAGCGCGTGCGCCGTGCCGCGGCCCACCTGGGCTGGCCCGATCCGGCGCCGCGGGCGCGGCCCGACGGTACCGGGGCGATCCTGGCCTTCGCCGCGCCGGAAGACACGCTGTTCACCGCCACCGAAGTCAACGAATGGGCCTGGGATCCTGCGCCGGGCGAGGCTGAGCGCCAAGCCTTGGCGCGCTTCAGCGCAGCCGCACAGGCCGAAGCCTCGCCACCGCTGCAGCGCCTGCGCCGCGCCGCACAGGCCCGCGGCGTGCCGGTGCTGGAAGACGACGACACGCTGACACTCGGCGAAGGCGCCGGCAGCCGCAGCTGGCCACGCGCCGCTTTGCCGCTGGCGATGGATGTGCCCTGGGCGGCGCTGCACGGCATTCCGAAGGCGTTGGTCACCGGCTCCAACGGCAAGACCACCACGGTGCGGCTGCTCGCCGCCATCGCGCGCGCCGCCGGCCAGGTGCCGGGCTACAGCAGCACCGGCGGTGTCGTCATCGGCGAGCAGCCGGCGCAGCGCGGCGACTGGAGCGGCCCGGCCGGTGCGCGCGAGGTGCTGCGTTCACCGGCCGTCACGCTGGCCGTGCTCGAAACGGCGCGTGGCGGCCTGGCGCGGCGCGGCCTCGCGGTGGCCCAAGCCGAGGTGGCGGTGGTGACCAACATCAGCCCCGATCATTTCGGCGAGTACGGCGTGCACGGCCTGGCCGACCTGGCCGAGCTGAAGCTGGTCGTCGCACGCGCGGTGGCCGCGGTGGGGGATGACACGGTTGGCGGCCTGCTGGTGCTGAACGCCGACGACGCCGAGCTGATGGCCGCGGCCGAGCGGCTGCCGCATGCCCGCGCGTCACGCCGCGCCCTCTTCGCGGCCGAGCACGGCACACCCGCGCTGGCCGCGCTGCGCGCACAAGGCGGCAGCACCTGCGGCGTGCAGGACGGCCGCCTGCTGCTGGCCGACGGCGCCGCCGTGCACGACCTGGGCGCGGTGGCCGATCTGCCGCTGGCACTGGGCGGCGCCGCCCCGTACAACCTGATGAATATCGCCGCCGCGGCGCTGGCGGCCCACGCCGGCCTGCGGCTGCCGCTGCCGGCCATCGCGGCCGCGCTGCAGCGCTTCGGCCGGACCCCGGACGACAACCCCGGCCGCCTGGAGCGCTGGCGCTGCAAGGGTGCGACGGTGCTGATCGACTACGCGCACAACCCCGACGGCCTGGCGCAGCTGCTGGCCGTGGCGCGCGCGCTGCCGCACCGCCGCCTGCTGCTGCTGCTGGGCCAGGCCGGCAACCGCGACGACGCGGCCATCACCGAACTCGGCCAGGTGGCCGCGGCGGCCCGGCCGGATCTCGTGCTCGTCAAGGAACTGCACTCGATGCTGCGCGGCCGCCCGCTGGGCCAGGTGCCCGACCTGCTGGCGCAGGCGCTGCTGGCCGGTGGCCTGCCGCCGGAACGCCAGCGCCTGGGCGGCAGCGAGCAGGAGGCAGCGCTGGCGCTGCTGGCCGAGGCCGGCGAGGGCGACGTGGTCGTGCTGCCGCTGCACGATGCGGCCAGCCGCCCCGCGGTGCGGGAACAGCTGGGCGTGGCCTGAAACCGCTCAGCCGTCCAGCTGCTTCTGGAACACCAGCCCCGCGTGCTCGCGCAGCGCGTGGAACCTGATCTTCGGCCAGTTCTCCTGCATCGCGCGCAGCTCGCCGGCGTATTCGAGCAGCACCGTCGGCGCGTCGACCGCGTCCATCGCCACGCGGTGGCTGTTGCCGTCGATGAAGCGCTGCAGCTCCTTCGGTCCACCGTTCTCGTCGGGACAGGTCACCCAGCGCGCCACGTTGTAGCGCGCCGGCATGATGCGCGCCTTGCAGCCGTATTCGTGTTCGAGCCGGTGCGCCACCACCTCGAACTGCAGCTGGCCCACCGCGCCCAGCAGCAGCACGCTGCCGGCCACCGGCCGGAAAACCTGGATGGCGCCCTCTTCGCCCAGCTGCGTGAGACCGGCGCGCAGCTGCTTGGTGCGCAGCGGGTCGGCCACTTCCACGCTGCGGAACATCTCGGGCGCAAAAAACGGCAGCCCGGTGAACTGCAGCTGCTCGCCTTCGCTGAGCGTGTCGCCCAGCTGCAGCACGCCGTGGTTGGGGATGCCGATGATGTCGCC
>VFQP010000656.1_pt1 | contig 59386 bp, 105 predicted proteins | sample 3512351 | NCBI WGS metagenome assembly VFQP01 (sample SAMN10412372, study PRJNA504923) | tailings metagenome | isolation source: Relicate 1 Philex TSF1 revegetated site | place: Philippines: Tuba, Benguet | collected 2017-08-29 | reverse complement strand
GGAGGGAGATGTATATGGGTGTGGGCGCGGGGGGGGGGCATGTGGGTGGGTGGGTGGGTGGGTGAGAGAGAGAGAGACAGACAGACAGAGAGTGTGTGTGTGTATGTGTTTGTGTATATACATGTGTACGTGTGTGAGAGAGAGAAAGGGGGGAAAGATACTTGGTGTATGGTGGTGTGTGTATGTACATACCTCGACATCATCATTGTCCTCATTCTTACGCAGACGACGCTTCTTGTGGCTATCACCAGTGGGCCTGTTGTGGTGGGTAGCACATGGGATGGTGGGAAATGAACACACATTAATTCATACCAACACTCACCCACTCCCACCCATCCACCCACTCCCACCCACACATTTCCACCCACCCCATGCCCCCCAATACACACACTCCTCACCCACACACTCCCACCCACATACGATTTCACAGCCTCCTCCCTATAGGGGGCCCCCTCTGTCAGCTGCTGCTCATATGCATACAGGTAGCGAAAGTAACGCTCCCGCAGGTGAAAGGACATGTTGGGCTGTGTCTCAAGTTCTGGTCGATACTCCACACCAATTTTTTTCCATTGCCTGTAGGTGTGTGTGTGTGAGGGAGTGTGTTGAGGGTATGTGTTGAGGGTATGGGAGGGTGTGGGAGTGGGTGTGTGTGAGGGAGGGAGTGTATTTGGAGAGCATGTGGATGTGTATAGCAAGACAGAGAGTGTGTGTTGTACCCATCAGCACTACATATACAAACCATACAATGATAATGGTAATGATACAAACCACACACATGAGGACCATGACAAATACCACACACACCAACCCACACCACGCACCCACACCCACCCATCCTACATACACCCCCCATCTTACATGCACCCCCCCATCCTACATACTTGTGTGCTGTGGCAGCAGCATACCCCCCCCTCGCCGCCACCAGTTTAAACACCACATACAAATCCAGAGGTGCCTTTTCAAATATTTGGGAAACGGGCAATTGTGCATCATGTTGTGTGTAGAGATCTTGCAGGGCGTTGTGAAATTCCTCTGCAGTGGGGGGGATGCGCTGATCATACTCGTATACCCTCAGTAACCCAGATTCAAAGTCAGGACGTTGCAATTCTATACCAACCTTCTTCTTGTTGCTGCGAATCTTCTCCTTGCGTGCTGTGTGTGTTGTGTGTATGTTGTGTGTGTGTGTGTATAATGTGATGTGTATATATGTGCGTGTATATTGTGTGTGTGTGTAATGTGTATATTGGCCACTATGTGAAACATAAACACCACCTCCACATACCATACCAACCACAAACACACCACCTCTACAACATACCTTGTGCTATTGCTTCTGCTTCACCCACACTGATAGCAACTGCCTCCGCACCTGCCATGGCATCTTCCAGCAGCTTCCCCACATGTGCAGTGCCACCCCCTTCTTCACGCAGGCTTGCTTCATATGCACTGCAATCATACGCCTGTGGTGTGTGGGGGGGTATGGTCGTTGTATGATGTGTAATGTTGTTGTATCATGTGTATGGTATATTGAATGATGTGTATGGTATATTGTATGATGTGGATGATGTTGAAAACAAGACGAATAGCACTATATGAAACAAAAACACATGGGACATGCACACAAACACAACACAATACACCCACACAACCACCCACACCAACACACTCGAAAGAAACACCCCCCCCAAAAAAACATAACACTCACCAGTTCCCTGTGTCGTAACAGCATGACCCTCAGAGGATGAGGCGCCTCTGTTGCCTCCTCAGCATACCAAGACTCAGGGTCCTGTGCCAACCTCACCAGCTGCTGCATGGTGGTCTCCAACGTCTGCCGCACACGCAGATACCCCTCCTCATCCCGCACATACAACCCACGACGGCGGCGGCCCTTGTACCCACCCACCGCCTTGCCCCCGCTGCGCCGGGAGCGGCGGCCCCCTGTAGGGGCCCCCTCCTCGTCGGAATCGGGGGGGCCTGTGGTTTTCTTGTCATCATCGTCGTCGTCAGAGAGCAACGCGTCGAGGATGGCATCGTCGGGGGAGTCGGCCTTGCGGGTGCGGGCACGCTTGCGGCGATCGGTGGGGGTGGTTGTGGATTGTTTTGCTTGTTTTGTGGTGGTGCTGGGGGATTTTTCGGGGGCTTGTTTCTTCTTCTTGGCCTGGGCGGTGGTGTTGAGGATGGGGATGTGTGGGGATGATGTGTGTGGGGATATATGACATGTCAACACCATGCATGGTCAACACACCCATGCACACCTTGGATGGCGCACCAAATGCAGTGCCCTCTGGATCCACACACCGCTGCTTGAGCAATGACAACACCATCCCACCATCCACGGCATCCACATCCACCATCTCAGGGGCCTGTGCTCCCGCCAACAGCCATGCCAATGCTGCCACTGGATCCACTGCCCCGAGAACAGAATCTTCATGAACAGCAGGGGGTGCCACCTTGATGACAAAGGCAGCGCGGGTGTCCTCGGGGGGTTCCTCATCAGACACATCCGGTGCGAAATCCCCCTCGCGGGGGTTGAGGAAATCGGGAGGGTCGTGGTTAGTGGTGGGCGTCCCACCCTCCCGGCGTGTCATGAGCTCTGTTGCTTCCTCCAGTGCAATCTTGAACGTCTGCGGATGGTGGCATACGGGGGGATGACTGTAAACCGACCTTGACCACCGGTCAGTACTGGGTGCATGCACACTCACACATACCTTTTGCTTGGCATTGCGTTGTTTCTTGTACGTCTCCAAATTCTCCTTGAAGGGTTGTACAACATCCTCATCAAACCAGCCGAATGAGGCATCCCCAAAAAAAGCGACCAGAATGCTCTCATCCTTGCGTTTCTGTGCACGTGCTGTTTTGGGTGCAGTGTCGGGATTCATCACCTGGCCTGGCCACACGGGGTGGCCCTTGACCTGCACCCAGACAAGATCCCCCACAGCATAAGGATTGCCATCCTCAGCCATGCTGGTGTGCCTTAATTTGTTTGTGTTGGTTGGTTGGTTGGACTATACATACTTTGGGGGGTGTTGCACTTTTCAAAGCGAATATGCATGTGGCTGCTGTAGGGCAAAAATAAACACTGTTGAGCAATATACTGCACGTTGTTTGCATCGCCCCAAATAATACGCCATAGGTACAGTATGTCACAATAGCCACAGAGCAATACACCGTTGCAGCAACGGTCATCACGCTCGCACATCCATCAAAACGTATCGTTGCACAAAAGCCCAGGCATACCAATGTCACAACTACAGTAATCCCAAACACCACTCCCTATATGGCATCGACTGTGGTGGCCAGGCAGTGCCTACCTGATGGCGTGGCTGATGAACAACCTGAAGTGCCTCCTGTTTTGCAAAAACTCCAAAAGTGGGCCGACTACGGTATGTGCGTGCTGGACATCAGAGGAGCAACTCATTGCTGAACGCATGCTCACTTGCTCACCCCCCCCACACACACAAACAAAAGAGTCGTTTGGTACACTGGTGGCCCCCACTCGGTTCATCCCCGGCAAGACCCCCCTCGCACAAGACATCCTAGACAACTGGACCCTGGAAGAGCCCCCACAGTACCCCCACACTGTTGCCACGCTCATGGCAGCCGCAGCAGCACAGGGAGACAGGATTGGGGCGTTTATGGATCTGGCCAATCATGCATGCCTGTACGCAGATGACATCCCCGAGCATGTCGAATACATGCAGGTGCAACTGGTTGCCAAGCAGCTCCCATCATTTCAGGCAATTGATCTGGTGGCGCATCATGCCCATGCATACTGGGCACGCCATCCCGATCGTGCAATTGCAATCCATTGCGCATACGGTATGTGATGGTTGTTGTGATGACATCCACATGCATCCTGCATACAATCTCTATTGATGCTGCTTCACAACCATCCACAAACAACCATTTCACAGACTCGCATGCCCCATCATCCCTCCCCCTTTATTCATACATCCCTTCCCCACCCACAACACGCAGGCTTCAACAGGACAGGGTTTGTGGTGTGTTGCTACCTCATACAGCATGCAGGTCTGACTGTGGATGGGGCACTAGCAGCATTTGCAGCAGCACGCCCCCCTGGTGTCAAGCATGAGACATTCATTGCTGAACTCCATCACAGGTGTGGTGTAGATGTTCTGTGGTGTATATGCTGTGTGGTGGGGGCAACCCTGTATGCAACACACGGTGCATGCAAGGCATGGTTATGGGTGTTGATGTATGCAGTGTATGATGTGTGTGTTGTAGTTCATGTTGGGGTGAAGTGTATGGTGTTTGTTGTACTACATGCACTCATGCACAACCATGCTACGTGCACGCATCCACCTGAACAATGCACAACTCACCTTTGCAAATACAGGTATGACCCCCAACCATCAGCAGGACCATCACTGTGCACCAAAACACCCATGTCACATAATCAGCACCCACTACCCGCCAACAACAATGAAAATGAAAACAGCAGCAGCAGCAGCAAAAACAACAACAATAACAGCAGCAGCAGCAACACCACGACTAATGATGGCGGTTGTCATCATCAACATGCTGAGACTATGACACAACCACACGTATTGCAACCACAAACATCACAACAAACAACACCAACACCATTTGCCAAGTCAACATTGTCAACAGCATTGCACACACAGCTGGGCATACGATCATCACCATCATCACCATTACCATCATCATCACAACCAATGGTGGTGGGTCTCCCTGAGGGGGGCCTTCAACCGCAGTCAACAGCCGGTGGAACACCATGTACACCACCAATAACAATTGCAACAACAACAACAACAACGACAGCAACACCACAACATGGAGTACATGGGGATGTACACCGCACATACACGAATGTACACCACACATATGAAGAGGCAGGTGTGGCGGAGGGTGTCATGGCTGATTTATTCGAGGCCAGTGGGCCTAGGCAGTTGTCACGCAAGACAAGTGAAGGCCTGGCACGGTGTGTGTGTGTGTGTGTGTGTCCGTTTCATTTCCTCCCCTTTCATTTCCTCCCCTTTCATTTCCTCCCCTTTCATTTCCTCCCCTCTCATTCCCTCTCATTTCCTCCCCTCTCATTTCCCACAGGGCATTGACTGGTGATTTTCTCAGCAGCTCCCCCCCCCGCACTTCTACTCGTCTCTCCACACTCATGCGCACCAGTCTCTCACGGCATGCCACTGCTGCAGCATTAACAGGAGGGGGGGGAGTATCTGCAGCAGCAACAATGGGAGAAAACACCACACCAGCAGCCACAGAAAAGGGTGCTGCTGCTGCTGCTGCTGCTGGCGTGGTTACCAGCACCCCCTTCCACCCCAACACAAACACCCCCCTCCACCCACACAATCCACACAACCCACACAACCCTCGTCCTGCGGCACAAATGCAGACGCATTGTAGTTTGATTTCAAATGAGAGTTTTGTGAGTGCATTGACAAGGGAGAGTGTAGAACGTGCACTTGGGGTGCATATTGTTGAAGAAGCACGGTGCGTGTATTGCTCGTGGTGTTGCGCGTGTATGTACTCGTAGTGTTGGTTGAATTGCATGCTGCATTGATGTGGGATGTGGGTGTCTAGTAGGTTGGGGTGGACTGTGGTGTGTTGTGCAAGTGTGGGTTGTGTGTATGCTGATCGTCAGTGTATGTGGTGGCCATCAACAAAATTCGTACAGTGCACCAACTGTACATGCGCCCCCCCCCCAACCTACACTTACAGGTGGGAAGAAGTAGAAGAAGCAACAGCAGAATGATTGCAACAGAAAAAATGGGAATTGATGACCAAGTGCACCACCAAACTGCCTCCCTTTTGTACAAGAAAAACACCATCTATCACCATACAAGAAATACACCGTTTATCAACATGCAAGAAAACACCACATGCATACGTCTTGACATGAAGCAACCATTGTTCAAAGCCCCCCTTTTGTTTTTCGCAGAGTGATGTTGGCGGCAGTGATGTGATTATTTCCAATTGTTATGTTTTGTCATTGTTATGTTTTGTCATTGCTGTGTGTTGTTTTTGTAGCTGATGCTGTGTGTTGTTTTCGTTGTTTTATGGTATATACCACCATTGATGATGTAACAGGAGGCTGATGAGGTGTGGGTGGTGAGTGGGTGTGCACGCATCGCTCCATAACAAACACAGCTGCATAGCAAACTAAATCATCATTCTCAGACATACATAGCCATCGTTGTCACACGACTGGTTCATTTACAAAATTCGGGTGCAACAATTGCCACACAGAGATGCTGCACGGTGTCAGGGGCAAACAAGAAATCCAAGAATCCGTGTCAGAAATGAAAATAAAGGGGAGCGGTACACGCAAATGTGTATGAAAACGTATTGTGCACATGCATGGTGTTTTCTGGGTGATCCCTCTCTGGGTGATTCTCATGCACACCCATACGTACCAATGATGAGAAAACCCACACGTATCAATCATGAGCAAGGATGAGGAAAGGAGTATGTAGGATGGTCATACATGGAAGGGATGACATGAGAACAGTAATATGCATGAGGATGTTCATACAGGGAAACCACACAAGGGTGTTGATACAGGGAAACCACACAAGGGTGCACCTACTGCACTAGTATGGGACACCATGAGCAGGGGCCCCTCTGCCCCCTACCCTAGTATGGGGACACCATGAGCAGGGGCCCCTCTGCTTTATCAAAGTGGTCCCAAAATGCTGCATCCACAAAACGATCAAAACTTTCATCTGGTATCAAATCCTTGTCAGCAGGACCCACCTGTTGTATGATGGTGAGGATGATAAAAATAATGAGGAGGAGGAGGAGCAGGAGGAGGAGGAGGATGCGTGCATCACATGTGTATGTATAGTCCACACCCACCCCTCCAACACACACAACCACCCCTCTCCCCGCACCCCCTTCCCTTGCAACACACCCACCGCCCCTTGCAACACCCACCCCCCTCTTTGCAAAACACCCCCAACTCACCTTTTTCCCATCATCCATCCTCTGCACGACTGTGTGGTCCCCTGTACGCTTGTGCACATACTGCAGGCACCTCAACTCCTGCCATGCAGTAAACCACTGAGGACGCACTTTCTGTGCATCTTCCAACCCCACTACCTGTGCAACAGTCCATGGACGCATTGCATTAAAGTTGTTTGTGCCGTCCCTGTTGGTGGTGTGGTGTGGTGTGGTGTGGTGTAGTGATGTAATGGTGTGGTAGTGTGGTATGGTGATGCCTTGTGGTAGGGTCATGATGTGGTGTTGTGTGATGGATTCAATAGCTGTGGTATGCGTAAACATGTACTTCAACACCCCTACACAACAAGCCTTTCAAAACACAACACACCCAAACACACACAGACACACCGAAAAACAACGCTCCCCCCCCACACACAACAAAGAACAACATCTCCCCACACAAAAAAGAGCAACACCCCCACACAAACACCACCTACTTGAACACAGTGAACTGATAAATCCCCTTCCAGTCATGCCACTTCAGTAGGTGGGCGTGCAGAAACACAATGTTGCCCTGTGGGTCACGATGTCCTAGTGTGTGGCCACATATTTGTTTTTCTGCACCCGTCACAAAGCCCACTTCAGCAGGTGGGAAGCGGATAAAGTGGTAGGGTTCATTTGTTGCACGTAGGGCAAACTTGAAGGTGTCCTTGTCCTGTGGTGACAGGTAACAGTGTAAGAGGTGATGGGTATTGCATGGTTATGGTGTAAGGGCTGTAGGGTGTTGTGTGCAAGGGGTGTTGTGCGTTGTATGATTATGTTGTGATCAAGGGATGTTGTGTGTACAATATGCGTTGTGTTGTGGTATACAATATGCATTGTGTGTTTCACAATGCATTCATGTATACACATGCACGTCATTCACAACACATGCACGACACCCATCACATACATCAACCCCCCTCACCTACCCCAAATAACAAGCGGTAGAAGAAGGCGTGCTCTGCATTCATAAACCTGTGGGGGGTGGGGGGGTGGGGGGTGTATAATTTAATGTGGGTGGGGGTGTTGTGTTTCTTATGTGAAATACCACATGATGATCATCATGTATCTGAGTGCAGTACGTACACGCACAAGTGTATTGCATATACATCAACACATCAGCACATCAACACCACACACACACAAAGAGAAGCACACACACACAATACCACATACCATGTGAGTTGTAATGCCTTCCAATGCAATCGTTTGTTGATCAAAAACTGCCCCGACTCAAATTCAGGCTCCACAAAACAGGGGAGGTCGAATATCTTGAATATGGGGTTGCTGTGTGTGAATATGGGGTTGCTGTGTGTATAATGTGCGGTAATGGGGTTGCTGTGTGTAGTGTATATTGTGTATTATATTATAATGAGAGTTCATAGGGGATGGTGATGATGTGTATTGGGTACAAAGGAGGTAAGCAACAAAACTATATGTGTGATTCATGTGTAATGTACAATGTGTCCATGTAACTGCAACCAACACATACCGTGCATCAATGTGCCAAAAGTCCGCTGTGTGTGGATGTACATTTGTGTGGGTGTGGTTGCACATGTGCATGTGTGTGTGTGTGGTTGCACTGTGTGTGTGTGCATGGTGCGACAACTAGACTATCATGGCATCCTCCACACACAAATATTCAAAACATTCACGCTATGTCACAAATCCCACACACAAACCCCGCACCCCTAACTCCCCAAAAACCACCCCCCCACACACAACACATCCCCCATATACAACGCATCCTTCCCCCCCCTTCCTCCTCCCCCTCACGTACGGAAAAACATGGCACCAGTGTCTTTATACTCTTGGGTATCAAACAAATACGTGGGGTCACGTGTCGCCACATTATCAGCATCCAAAAACAGTATATCTTCAAATGCACTGTTGAGTAGTGCAGCCACCTTGATGAGGTATGGCTTAGCCATGAAGCCGTCGAGCTTGAGCTTGACGTAGTTGTCAGGGTCACCTACACTCTGTGTGTGGGTGGGGGGAGTATTGACGTACTTGTCAGGGACACCAACACTCTGTATGTGTATTGTGTGTGTATGTGGGGGGAGGTTTGATGTGATGAGGATGGGTGTGAGGATGGGTGTGATGGGTGTGGGGATGGGTGTGATATGATGGGTGTGATATGATGGGTGTGTGAGGATGGGTATGATATGCATCACACACCATACACAGTCACCACACATACCCGTGCAGCAACGCTCAATCGCTGCAATGTACCAATATGATAGCTCCGCAATTCACCCTCAAAATGCCACACCTCCATTGGCAGCTGTGTTGAGTGTACAGTGTGTGTTGCATGTATAATTGTGTTGGGAGTGTTTGGTATGGTATGCGTGTGACCTGGCATGTATTTGACAGGTATGTGCATGATGTGGCATGCGTGTGATATGGTATGCGTGTGACCTGGCATGTATTTGACAGGTATGTGCATGATGTGGCATGCGTGTGATATGGTATGCGTGTGACCTGGCATGTATTTGACAGGTATGTGCATGATGTGGCATGCGTGTGATATGGTATGCGTGTGATATGGTATGCGTGTGATATGGTCTGTGCATGATGATCATGATTGAGCACCATGCGTGTGATCCCATATGTGTGCTACATAAACCACACCAACCTTGCATCCCATGGAGCGCATCATGCGAATTGCAACCAGCATGGTGTTAAAGTTGGCAGGCCCTGATGCAAAGACAATGCCACGTCCATGTGCTTTGCTGCTATTTGTGTCGCTATACTCTGGAACTGCAGCCATGTACTCCTGATGTGATCACATGCGGTGGTGATGATGACGCCGTACATCATCAGATTTACTCAACCATACAGCACACCACCACACTTGACCACCTTCTGTCAATACACTATACAATACACTATATACACTTGCACTTCCAAACCAATATACCTTGTATCGTCGGGTCCAGTTGGTCAGGAGTCGTTCATCCTCATTGTAGGAAAACCACCATTCTGTTGGTATGGCTGCATGGGTCATACCAATGTTGTCGCGCTCAAAATCACATGCCTGACGATTGCTCTGGGACTCGTGATTGTGCTTGCTACTGGGGTTGAGCTTTACTGGTGCATAGTTGGTGTCCTATGCAATGGCAGGTGGATGTGTGGTGTTGCTGCGTGTGGTGGGTGGATGTCTCCTCCCTACCTGATGTTGTGAGTGGTGCTTGTGCAAGGTGATGCGAGCCCTATCACGAAGTCCAGTGGACAGTGCGGGCCAGGCAACAAGGCACAAGAGGATGTGCAGGAACATCCCCCCCCACTTGCTGGATGTTAGAAAGTGGTGCTGGTGCTTCAGATGATGACACTATATACTGACAGGACCTCGTGATGATCACTAGGCACCTCGCTAGGAGGTTCTTCGGCTGGGTACAATCAATTCGCTCTGTTGGAAGTACATGGCGAATACGTTGTTCTTAGAGCATCACGCGCGTGCCCACGAATACAACTCAACAGTGAATTGGAAATGCTACAATGATTCAAAGCATAGTACTTCTGTAACTGGCGTGTTTTTTTTACTTCTCAGCAGCTGTAAGGGCCCCCGCACAGATCTCCCTCGAATCAAGTACATGAGACAGTACATCAATTACATTACTACACCAAAACACCAGTAAATCATCTTGAGGATGGCTGCAGAATCAGGAGCAGCATCTTCAAGGGGCACATCTACAGGCAGCAAAAGCCCACCAGTGTTTACCAGAGTAGAGGAACTGCGTCCTGATACACGTGGACACAATCTCATAGTCAAGGTAGTGTGCATCATCACGAGTGCAGTATGATCAGCAACACATGCAGACCTCAACCACCATCATATACCACCAGGTGGTGGCGAGCACGTTGGTGCTCAACAAACAGGGTGGTCGTGGCACCAACACTCGCATTGCGGAGGTGTTGCTGGGCGATGCAACGGGCGTGATTGTGTTTTCTGCCAAAAACGAGCAGGTGGATGTGTTGGCGCCTGGCAAGTATGCAGTGCTGCGAAATGCACGCATAGACATGTTCAAGGGGTCTATGCGCTTGGTGGTTGATCAGTGGGGCAAGGTGGAGCCACTAGAGGAGCAGCCACAACCCACATTTGCCACCAAGGTTTGTGTGATGGGTGTGCTATATAGGTTGGCGATACACCACTTCCTACACACCACCATCCACACATCCACAGGAGGACAACAACCTGTCATTGATAGAGTATGAGCTTGTGCGCATACCGGAAGGTGCTGCTGCTGCTGCTGTGGCAGCAACCCCTTGTGAAGCATGATGTGATAAAAAACGCACGCCCTGGGCAATGTCTAGTTTCTTATTGTCATCGACCATAATTCATACCTTCGTGAAGTAATCCCACCCCTCGGTCGTCTACACCCCTCGGTCGACGACTCTTATTTCAAATAGAATCGTGTAAAGCCATGGTGGTCAATGTGCTGCTGTCCTCCTCCTGATCTTTGGCTCTGCAACCACAACACAATCTATAGCATAGACACACGGCTCCAAACTCGCCACCATGAAACGTAGCTCGGATGATCAAGGAGGAACTCCTGCAGTAGACACCAGTCTCATCACCTCGACAACACGCAAACGCTCAAGAGGTATGCATGTGTACTCTTGATCGACGCATGTGCAGCACTATGTTGTTCTCTTCCACCCTCAAACCGCGTTTGGCATCTTGCAGGGAACAAGGTTGTTCCTCTGGTGCGATCGCCGCATCAGCAGCCCGCTAGTGTGGTGGATCTTGCTACTGGGTTGGCAGATGCGGGAGTATGCAGGGTGTCTGTCAAGGTAGGTGGAGAGAGAGCACACATGGGGCAATGATGCATGGGTTTACGCACACACCTTCTTGACTCGTACACACAGCAACAGCGAGGAGGTGCAGCAGTCAGGCCATGTCCAGGAAGTACATCCTCCTCCTCCACCATCAGTCAGTCCCTGGTCGACGGGGACGAAGAGGAGCTCTTTTCCCCCGCCTTTCATGCCCTTCCAGAAGATCACAGCCATCTCGATGTGCATGACGCCCCTGCAGCAATGGCACGCCGACGAGTGCATGAAGCAGATGAAAATGCAGAGCCACCATGTGTTTCTACATCATCCACATGCACCTCGCTGGGTGGGCGGGGGCATGCATCTGGGGTCGGTGCTGATGACGGTGTTGTGCAGGCAGCAGTGCTGCAGCATGAGGATGACGTGTTGCATGGTGGTCAAGAACTGGATGAAGAGGATGATGAGGGTGTGTTTGACCCATTTGCATTTATAAAAAACCTGCCACCGTTGCCGGAATGTGTCAGCAGGCATCGACGGGTCCTCTTGCCACGGTATAGGTGCTTCGTTGGGGTGTGTTTTGATGATGATGGTGGTGGTGGTGGTGTTTTGATGATGGTGGATTCATGTAGCATTGGCATGCACACATTGGCATGCACACGTTGGTACCCACATTGTCCCATCCCCATCACAACAGGCAAACACGTCGTTCCAAGCAAAAAACGCTGGTGCTTGATCTTGACGAAACCTTGGTGCACAGTTCCCTAGACACAGCAGGACAAGCAGATTTCAGCTTTCCAGTGACGATTAGCAACAACACACATGTTGTCAATGTCCGCATGCGCCCCTACTTGAGAGAGTTTCTAGAGGTGGTGAGCACGATGTATGAGGTTGTGATTTTCACTGCCAGTCAGCGGGTGTATGCAGAGCAGCTGTTGAATATCATCGACAACAATAAACAATTGATACGGTATGGTGATGGTGATGTACATGAGGGGGGTGCACCCACCTGGTACTTCTACTGTGTGCGTGCAGGTCGGAGAGTAGTTTTTGTTGTTTCATTATTGTTGTTGATATTCTTGTTCTTCTTCAGCAGCAATAGTGTTTATCATTATCATCATCATTACTATCATCATCCACAATAAATCAACCACCAACAGGCATCGTTTGTATCGTGACTCGTGTGTGTATGTGGATGGCAACTACCTCAAGGACTTGACTGTGCTGGGGCGTGATTTGCAGCATACCATCATTGTAGACAACTCACCACAGGTATGGGTGATTGTCATGCATGGTGATTGTAACGGTGTATGCACCTAGTTGAACACATGTCTCAGAACAGAAACCCTGCACCCCAACCCCAACAACAACAGGCATTTGGCTTTCAGTTGTCAAATGGTATCCCCATTGAGAGTTGGTATGACAACGATGATGATCGAGAGCTTGTGCATTTGCTCGAATTTCTCAAACATCTTGCTGCTGCAGATGACGTGCGCCCTGTTATTTGTCAAACATTCAAGCTGCAGGAGCTTGTGGAAGCTGCATGATGCGGTCGCTGCTGTGTGGATTTTGCTGCGGTGATCAACAGCGATCACCACCATCATCATCACCATCATCATCGTCGTCACCACCATGTGATTCATCCCACAACGGTGTTTGGTGTGTCCAATGCTCCCCATGCGCCGTTGTTGACATTCTGTGAAGAGATATTGTATATGTCGTCATATGTGCTTGATTGTCAAACACAAGAGTGCATGTGTGTGAATGTATGTGAGCCTGGTGACCATAGTGTCCCTGTGTCCAGTGCAGCACGGGGCTGTTGTGTTTGGACATGTTGTCGATTTTTGCTCTTTTGTTTGTATATATGGTGCAGGCCGATTGCCTGGGTGGGTGTTGTTCACCCACCACACGTACCCTGGACAAGCTACCGTTTTTTATACCTTGTTGTGCTGAGGTACTTGTTAACACATATTGTATGGTACTATATTGCGCCATCATCCAAATTGCACCAAAACCCAACATCATGGGAATGGCAACAGCCTCCAAAATTGTTCGTGCAGATGGCATAATCAGATTCTCCCACCCCAGCACTCTCGTCTCACAACATGTCAATCGCTCGTGGGTATATCCACATCAACGACACAATCGTGCATCTGTGTGCGTGAGGGCAGAAAGTATTCAGGCGCCATCACGCAACCCAACATCATCCAGCAGCCAGCAGCTCCCACGCACAGTACTCTACGACTGTGTCAGCCTAGGAAATTTGTGTGTGGATGTCGTGCTTCAAGTGGATCAACTTCCCGATAGTGACAGCAACGCTCGCCTACAGCTCCTCAACAACCTCTCGACCTCCCCCCCTGATGTCAGCACCTGGGAAGTGGGGGGGGCGTGCAACTTTATGATTGCTGCTGCACGCTTGGGGATGGATATAGGGTGCGTGGGGGAACTGGCACAGGATCTACCGGGGGAATTTTTGCGGCAGGTGATGCGCAATGAAGGTGTATCAATCATTGAGCCAGTGCTTGCGCAGGGACACTCTCTTGCACAAACACTGCTATGCTTTGTGTTGGTGGGGCCTGATGGGGGGCATGTGTTTTGCAGCAGGTATGATTTCGGGCCATGGCCACTGCTGCAGGGTGCACAAGACGTTCCACCACAAGTCGTGCAGGTGTGATGTTGTGTGTGTGGAGAAGGGAGGATATCATTATCGGTAGCAGCAGCAACATGGTCTTCATCCTCATCATCATCACCATCCCCAGATGCTTCAAACAACACGCGCATTGTATCTCAACGGATTTGTGTTTGATGAACTAGAACCTTCACTCGTAGCTACCATCGCCCATATGGCACGTGATGCTGGTGCTGCTGTATTCTTCGACCCAGGTACCTGACGTGGTTGTTATTGTTACTGCTGCTGTTGGTTGTTGATGGGGTGTTGCAAGGGAAGCTGTGGAAAAATCCTCACCACCACCATGCCGATGAGGCAACACCACCTCACACCCTTACACAGGTCCACGATGCTGGACCCTCTTGGAGGGCCCCCGTCGTGCCGCCCTCGACACCCTCTTGTCCCTGTCAGACGTGGTGCTCATGACTGAGGAAGAAGCGTCAGCACTCACAGGCACAACACAACCCCTGGAAGCCGCACGGTGGGTGCTGCAGCGACCAGGGACGGCCACACAGTGGGCGGTGGTCAAGGCGGGCCCGGATGGGGCCCTGTTGTACACGCGCGATGATGGGGATGGGGACGATCAGACTGGTGCATTCCACGCGGCGGCGTACAAGGTGGACGTGCGTGATACAGTGGGGTGTGGGGATAGTTTTGCTGCAGCCGTCGTGTTGGGGTACTTGTCCAATCACAGCATCCCGACGGTCATGGCATTGGCCAATGCGGTGGGGGCAGCAACAGCGATGGGCATTGGTGCTGGGCGCAACGTGGCTGCTGTGGATGACGTGGTGGATCTACTCCGCAGCTCCATCGATGTATGTGTTTGGAGGGGGGGGAAGGGGGGGTGTTGTTGCGTTCGTGTTGCAAACAATGGGTGTGAACAACGCCTTGTGCATGTACATATATGCATGCACCACACCACACATGCACCACACAACGCATGCCCCACACAGCACATGCCCCACACAACACAGACCCACACAACACATGCACCACACAAAAAATACACGTCACCCCTTTCTACTGTCACACAGATGTCTGACGATGACCCCTGTGTACATCAGCAAGCACTTCAATTGTTACAAAATCAACTCAGCAGCACATCTTCTGACACTGATGAAGCACAATGATATGTATAATGAAGCACAGTGACACATGATGAAGCACAGTGACACATTTTTTTTTGTTGGTGTATGTGCTCTGAGTTTGTGTATGTAATCTGACAATAGGTGCTCTGATTACAAATGAAAGATCAATAGCAAATACACAAAAGTAACATAGTACACTAGGAAAGACCCACTCCTGCGTTCAACAGCACACACACACACACACGACTGTGCCACCAGCACACACACTCACACAGACATGCTACTCTGTGACCAACCCCCGCTTGACAAGCTCCCCTCTCAGTTGCATGGTATCCCGAAACACCACCCCATCCATTCCCCTTGCTACTGCTGCATCTACATTTGCCTGCCTGTCATCTATGAGCAGCAGTTGTGTATGGGGCACTTGTAAATGCGCTGCAATGACATCAAAGCACTCTGGTTGTGGTTTGCGCAGGCCCTGTGTTGTGTGTGTTGGGGGTATGTTGGGTGTGTTGGGGGGGAGGGAGATGAAGGAGTATGGTGGAGTATGGAGGTTAATGCTTGTGGGTATGATAATCAATGATAGTCATCGTGGGTATGATAATCAATTACCATTGTAACAAGTATCCCAGTCAATGTGGACCTTATGTGACGTTGTGTGCACCGTACCTTCATGGGTCCCTCACATGATACAAATGTCCATTGCAAATACCTACTCAACTCCAACCGCTCCTCTACTACTTTATACCAGCTGGTGTAATTGCTACATGCATGCATTTGATGGCCTGCTGATGACAACTCCTCCAACAATACTTGCATGCCAGGTACAAATGTGTAGGCATCCCCCATGGCATCCCGCAATCCCTGGCCATCAACATTACGGCCATCTTTGAAAAACATGATGTAAAATTCGTCCTCGTCTACTTCTCCACGTTCAAATTGCAGCCATGCCGTGGGGTGCTTGGCAGCAAGGAGTTGCTCAAAAGTGAGTCCGAAAAAGGGTGCCATGTGGGTGTAAAAGGGATCCACCACTACGGTGTCCTGTGTGGGATGTGGTTTTGGTGGTATTTGTCAGTGTGCATGTGCGTCTATTGTTTATGTCAATATATGAACATGTGCTGCCGGTATGGATGAGGAAAACGCACACACCATGATGTCCAAGAGTAACACGGGCGGCGCATTGGCTGGGGATGTTGAGTTGGGTGCTGCATGGACAGGGTGTAACATGGTGTGTGATGGGCCCATATGTCTTGATGAGAGTCGCATCAGGGGGGTTCGCAGGTGTGTGGCAGTGCGTGCCTGATGAGGTGGGGGATGTGTGTGCGTCGATCTGGTTGAGAAACATATGCTATGTAGATGCGTGTATAGGTGTACCTGCATGATGATACTAGCAAGTATTCTAAACAAATTCCAAAGCCAAATGCTGCATGTTGAGGCCTGAATATGACAAGGTTGCAGCTCAAGGTTGGTCTTGCAGTCTTGGTTTTGAAGTATGGTTGACCATGAAAAAACAATGCAAACAAAATTCCCTGATTTGTTTTCACCTGATTATATATGAACAAGTATATACCAACGCCATGTTGCTTGATCAACAGCAATTGACCTCAACAAACCACTGCATTGGTACCAAATGCTCTTGTCATCCTCGTCCATTCCGCGTGTTTTAATCAACTACCCATGCATATTCCTACGCACAATCATGCCACGTAAAGCTTCGTCAACATTAGCTGCAACACCACCTGTAAAACGTGCACGCATGCATGCCACCACTGATCAGTCGCCCCCAGCCCCACCCACCCAGCAGCAGCAACTGTTCCTCTTAAAGAGCGAACCCGATGAATTTAGCATCGATGACCTTGAAGCAGCAGGTGCTGGCACAGGGTGCAAATGGGAAGGGGTGCGCAACGCACAGGCAGCCAACATCTTGCGATCGATGCGTGTGGGTGACCTGGCTTTGTTTTACCACTCATCATGCAAGGACAAGGGGGTTGTGGGCATCTGCCGTGTCGTGAGGGAGGCCTACCCTGATGACACTGCCTGGGACCCTGAGAGCAAGTACTATGATGTCAGAAATAATAACCCTGACAAGCCCAAGGTGTGTGTGTTTTTGTGTGTGTTTTGTTGGGGGGGTGTAGGTGGGTGGTGGTGATGGGATGATCGGTGCGCGTATTCTATACACATATGTAATACACAAACATAACACACACATGGGCATACCCTCTATACACACACACCACACATACAATACATTACACACATCATGCCCCCACCCAAAACACACAAAAACACAGTGGGTGATGGTGGACATCACATTTGTACGCCGCCTGCGTCGCTGCATACCACTAGCAACACTCAAACAACAGACAGCCCTGCAAGGCATGCAGCTGCTCACACGGCCACGCCTGAGTGTACAACAGGTGAGTAGGGAGCACTGGCATCATGTGCTGTCACTGGAGGAGGAGGAGGAGGGGGAAGAGATGTGAGGAGGGAGAAGAGATGTGAGGAGGAGGAAGAGATGTGAGTGATCATGTGCGGGGATGATGTGCTTTCACTGGAGGAGGAGGAGGGGGGAGAGTTCTGAGGAGCAGGGGGAGGAGATTTCTTTACATTTCATATGTGACTGTCAATGGAGTACTACATTGACTATTTGACCACGTCATTGACCGTCTGAATACTGGCCTATGTGAGTCATTCCTCAACCAATGCTTGGTATTTGTACAAATACATGTAAAAAATGACAAAACCGATGATGAATCTTGTACACAAGGGTGTGGGAATGCACAGCAAAGGGTGTGGAAATGCAAGAGAATGACAAGGCTGAGCAAAACGCCTGTACACACACACCATTCCTAGGTCAACGCAGGCACAGACACGCACCCACGCCCAGCCCAACCTCCCAACTGCACCCCACAATACAAACAGACAGGCGGCACCTCCCCCCCCGCCACCAGGGGGGCCACCGTGTACCCCCGTGTGCACACAACACAGCGCAACGCAGCAAATTTGCCACGCACCAGCCCCGTGGCAGCACATCGATTGACATGGATGGTGTTGTTGCCATCCAGTGTGACAATGCTGTATGCAGCAGGGTCGTTGACAGTCGGTGAGACTGCCACGGGGGTGTTGTCTAGGAAGATGGCGTGTTGTCGGGGTGGGGGTGGGGTGGGGGGTGGGGGTTGACCAGCACGCCTGTGAGGCGTGAAGGGGGGGGTTGACCATGTGACCATATGACGTGTGTACAGGAGGTGTGTTGTCTTGGTGTATGTAATTGTACATGTGTTGTTGTACATATGCATACGCACCACAATCATAGACAACCACACACCCCTCCATCACACATCCCCCCACCACCACGATCATCATACCTATACAACGCAGCAGCCACATCCCCCGGCATGTCCCCCAGCACCGTCTCCCCCCCCCCCATCACGGTCAACACATCCCCCATGGTCAAACATGCCATATGAAACATGCTGCAACACTCATGCAGCTCCAGCGGTGGCTGTTCAGGTGCTTGCACATACCCCTGCATGCCTCTCTCGGCTGCTTCTTGGGGTAGGTTGGCCATGGTTTGAGCATAGTGGACAAGTGTGGCTCTGTCGGCAGTGGCGATGTGGGTAAGCATGGTATTGACATCATCGAGGGGGTTGGTTGGGGATGGTTCCGGTTTTTCAGTGGGTGGGTGGGTGTCGTCTTGTTCTTCGTCGGTGTCCAGGCGGTCCTGTAAGGGGAATGGAATGCATTCATACATTGATGAAATGACAGGGAAGATGGAATATACAAAAGTGTGCCACATATACATCATCTCATACACAGTACACCATCCACCACCAACACCCCACACCACCACCACCACCATACAAACCCCAAAATGTACACACCATTGTACAGCGTTGCACCAAGATCCGCCGCACACACGCCGACAGCTGCAGCCCCCTTACCCTTGACATCCCCTCCACCACCTTTCCCCCCCCCGCCACACCATCCAACCACTCCACCAACGCCTGAGTCATTGACTGTCCTAATTTCCGTTGACTGCGTTGATGGGTGGTGGTGGAAAAGTCAACAGCACCAGGAACAAGGTGTCCCATGAGGAGGGCCCCTGCGAGTGACTCAAACAGCCATGCGGGGTTGTAGGTGGTGGTGGGGGGTGGGGGGAGGGTGTGTAAGGCTTCAGGCATGCTCGCAACGAGTTGCTGAAGGAGGAGACGACTGCGGTACAAGCGCTTGTGTATTTGTAATTGCCTGGGGGAAGGGGGGGGGGGAGAGGAGGGGGTTTTGGGGGGGGTACGATGGTTGTGAATTAATGCATAATACACACACATGATACACATTCAATACCACATTCAATACACAAACAATACACACATCACAATACACACAATCAATACACACAAACAATACACAAATACTCAAAAAAACACCCCTTTCACACATTGTAACCACCAACATCCTCCCACCCACCACCACCACCACACCACCACCACCACCACCAATCAGCATACTTGAATTGTGCCAGTTGATGAGAGCGATGCCCATGCACAGACGCCACCAACAACCCACTCCCAGGGCAGCAAGCCACACCCCAACAAGGCAGCAAGCCCCCCTCCATAGACTGCACCACACTCAATGCACGCCGATCCGTGATTGGCCAGGGTGGTTGCTGGGGGATGAGGGGCACCGTGGGGGGGGTGCTGCCCGTGGGGGGGGTGGAGGGGTGGGGGGGTGAGGGGTGTTGTGATTCATGAGGCCACCTGGGGGGGGGGTGATAATGGGTGATGATGGGTGATAATGGTGTGAGGTATGTACGAGTTGTGGTGTTTTTTTTGTTGCGCAGGATGGTGGTGTATGCATCCGTGCATGTACATACGTACATTCCTTCCTCACAATACACCCCACATACACCCAAAACACCCCCCACACCCACACCCACCCACATACCTATGCACCAGTATCCTACCATCCATCCCACTCGAAACCACACTCCCACAACACCCCAGGTCCACCGCCGTCACACTCCGCCACCCATGCACCTGCCACCCCACCCCCACACACCCAACCTGCATGGCCTGCACCAGCGACACCCCTTGCTTTATTTCCCCACTGCGAAAAAGACTCACTGTACCCCTTGTTGAACCAATTGCCAGGTGTAGGCGGGGTGCGGCGTCAAGTGTGGCGGTATGTGTGGCGTGGGGGGTGTTTGAGGTGGGTGGGGTGGGTGGGGTGGGGTAGGGTGTGGAATACCGCAGGCGGAGGGAGGTGATGGGTAGGTGACCCCAGTTGTATCCGTGATTCATGTTGGGAAGGTGGTGTGCTCGGCCTGCTGTGCCGCTGAGAACCAAAAGGGAGTGCAGGGGGAGGGTGGGGATGGGTGGGGTGGGGTCGGAGGGGTGGGGGGTGGGGATGGCGGGGAGGGTGCAGAGGGTATGCTGGGGGGCGTGGAGCATGTGTACGTGACCACTGTCACATCCTGTGGTTGACAATAACATGTGTGTTTGGTGTGCGTGTGTGTGTGTGTGTCCATCATATGAGGGTGTGGGTGCTACAAATGCACATGTCAAGTAAACCATTCAAAAACACAACACTCCCCCCCAACCTACCTATGGCAATAACCACCGTGCTACAAGGTTGACCATGCTGGCCAACATCATTCTCCACCAGTGTGCATGATACAGCAGTGATACATGTGATGCCAAGGTGAAAACACCCCAACTGTGTGTGTGTGCATTTGTGTTGGTGGTTTGTGATGCTTTTGCGTTGTTGGTGTGTCATATGCTGGTGTGCAAACACATGCCCCAACCTGCAAGAGTGCAAACATGCTGCATACACTCATATACACACATACGCACACATACACACATACACACACGCATATACACACATACACCCATGTACAAACATACACGAAGCACCATCAACACCACACGAACCAGTTCATGTGGTTGGGGGGCCTGCCTCTCACCATACACAGGGGGCACACGTCGTCGCCACACCCACACCACCCCCTGCTGGGTTCCCCCCACCAGCAACACACAGGGGGCCCCTTGGGCCCCTTGCATCTGGGGGGGGCCTTGCATCTGCTCTGTTGTGCCACTGGAACCTTCACCAGCAGCAGTTGTGTGTTGGGTGGTGTGTTGGGTGGTGTTTTGTGTGGTGTTTTGTGTCAATATAGGGGACCAGCACACAGCATTGATACTCAGTAGGCTTGTACGATGATGGTATTCAACAGGAGGGAGGGTATTGGTGAACATGGTGGCTGTCTGACGTGGTGGCTGTGTGTGTATGGGGGGGGGTAGGGGGTAAATATGACAGTGTGTATGTAGGGGAGTGTTTGTGTTTTTGGGTGGGTATTTTGTGTGCATGGGAAGCAGGTATGTGGAGAGAAATACACACCTGCATGCACCGCATGTACATCTGCAATACATAGTCACATACATACACAAACACACAATATACACCTACCCCTGAGGGACTGTTGTTGAGGTTGATCAACTTGGCAGCAGCACCAGTGGCAGCATCATCAATACCACGCCTGTGCATGTGTTTGTGTATGTGTGTGTATGTATGTGTGTGTATGTATATGGAGGTATGTGTATATGTAGGTATGTGTCTGTATATATGTATGTGTGTATGCAAGTATGTGTGCATGTAGGTATGTGTGTGTATGCAAGTATGTGTGCATGTAGGTATGTGTGTGTGTAGGTATGCATGTAGGTATGTGTGTGTGTAGTGTGTGTCAACCCCCCTCCCCCCCCCTTTCTACGTACCCCATCCAGCCCAGCCTACTGTCTGTTGGCTGAGTCACATCCCCCCCCTTTTTCTTCCCCTTGCTCCCCTTTCCTTTCGCTGCTGCTTTTCCTTTGGCCCCTGTGCCCCCTCGGGTCCCCTGCTTTGACCGTTGACCACCTTGTGTGTCCTCCTCATTGATGTGTTCTTCACCTGCCTGATCATCATCGTTGTCATCATCGTCATTGTCTTCATCATCATCCTTGTTTTCATCATCGTCATCATCCTCTTCAGCGGTTTTCTTGCCTGTGAGAGAGCACACTTATGGACGATATACAGAGAGTACACTTATGGATGATATACCACTCATGTAGTAGGCATACATGTTATATTAATAACACATATACACACATATATATATAAGGTAGATAAGGTATATATAAGCAAACACATATGAGGCACATATGAGTGGACAGGTGCAAAACACATACACCCATACACACCCATACACACACCCATACACACACACACACATACGTTTGGTTGAGGTCGCGCGCTTTGCTCGGAGCATGTTGGTGTTTTTAGGGGTTGCCACAGGCTGTGTGTGTGTGTGTGTGTGTGTGGTTGGTTGGCAAACAGGTGTGTGATGGGTTGACTTTGGATCAACACCCCATGCACCTGAAACTCTCCACATTCAATACACATACATACACTCTGTACAAACCCACACACTCCACAAACCCACACGCTATACAAGCCCAGCCACCCACACGAAATACAAATTCCACACACCTTGGGTCCAATGGTCTTCACCCAGTTCAGCACAGCCTGTAGTGCAGCATGTTGCACAGTGTCAACCCCCACCCCCAGGCCCTGCATGGTACCGCTGTGCAATGCAAGCTGGGTGTTGGGTGTTGGGAGGGCATGAAGCAATATGTATGGAGGACAACATGTGTGGGAATCATGTGGTCAATTGATATACAGGCATGTGTGGGGGATGTGCATGATACATGGTACAGTTATGACATAAGACACACACACACACACACACACACACACACACATTCCAGCCTCACTCACTCACTCACTCACTCTCTACCCCCCCCCCCCCCCCACACACACCAATGCATTCAAAGCAATAGGAAATGTTTCCGCATCTCTCTTCTTCAGGGACTCATCAGGTTTGTAGAGTGGCATGCGGCCCCGCTTACCACGCATGCGCAACCACTGAAAATGCTTGAGCACTGCGTCCACTGCTGCTGGCACAAACGTGTCTGCACTGGAGAGCGCGTCTTCAGGCAACACAATTTTCTCACCGCTGTACGTAGGGGTTGGGGTGGTGGTGATGGGTTTTGTGGGAGATGTGTAGGTGTGATTGTGATAGATAGGTAGGGGTGGGGGTGATGGATGGCATGGTGATGAACACACAGGTAGAGGTGCATATGATGGTGTCCCACAGCACAGCAGCACAACACGCAGCATCAGCTTTATGAATCACACACACACTGCTACCACGAATCACACATGAATCACACATACACACACACTGCTACCTCTCAGCTGGATCCTCCACAACCTCCACATGTTCACTTTCACTCTTGCGTTTGCGGCCACGTTTGGCACCTGTTTTGGGTACTGGCGTGCTTGTGGAAGGTTCCCCTGCTGATGTACTAGAAGGTTCTGCTGCTCCTGTCCCCACTACTGCTGGAGTGCTTGTGGAGGGTCCCTGTGCTGCTGCACCATGTACATGGGGAGCTGCCCCACCCCCACTGCCCTCTGCCTGCTTCCATCCTGCCTTGGGCTTCTGCCCACTAGGATGAGGGGTGTCTGTAACCCCCCCTGGCGCATGGGGGGGTGCTCCACCAGGAGCAGTATCCCCTGCATCCACGGTGCGCCCCCGCCCACGTCCCCGCCCACGTCCCCGCCCACGCCCACTTGCTGGTTGCACCACTGCATCGTCCCCCACACCACCACCATCATCACCACCAGGAATGTCGTCACGCCGTGGCTCCTCCCCCTCGATGTGCCAGTGGGCAGATTGCAGGGTGCGCTTGAGTGATGCACCCACGTCTTCGTGTTGGACCCATGCATGGTTGGGGCTGCGTGGTGGTCCATACACACGCAGCATGTGATCATCAGAGAGCACTGCCAGCACAGCGCTGCAGCTTGGGGAAATGCCCGTGGGTGACCATGAGATGGATGCAATGTTTACGTTGTTGTAATTGACAGCCAAAAGGCTGTTGTGTGATGTTGCAGTCCTGTGTGGAGATGTTGTAATTGTTGTGGATGCACATCACAAACCTCAACATACAAAATGCACAGCCAACTGCCTACTTGAGATTTTTGATCGGGTTGCCAGTGCCCCTGTACGCTCCATCCACCTCAATCTGACCGTACTCAGGTTCTTCATAGGTGACATGACTGATGTGCTTGGGAATAGTTGCTGTGGGAAAGGAGTTGTGGTGCAACGACATGCCATCGCATCGACGTTGTTTGTGGGTATCGCTGCACGTACCTGGCTCATCAATGATGACAGAGGGCCCAGAAACTGTGGCTATGATGTTGTCCTCGCTCCAGCACACGCTGTTGGTGTAACATGGCGCTCCATGCTGGTCACCATACTCTTGATTGATACCAGCCAAGCCACCCATTGTGTGTGGAGGTGTTTTGTTGTGTGGAGGTTTTTTGTATTGGTCAATTGGGTAGTATGAATGCATTACTATAGCATTTTACACTGCATGCAGGGATCAAGGGAACGCTAGCGGGATCAATGCTTTGCAACAGCATTGCAACGAGTTGGCAACACAGTAAGAGACACAGTGTGGCCTCAAGGAAAATGTACCAACAAGGGGACGACATGAAAAAAACACCGGGTGGAAACACTACAGGGGGAGCTTCAGAGGGAGACCACAAGGACCCTGCCGGGTGCACAAGGGTGTGTGCATACCATAAACCTAGCACACTATAGGAGGCGGGTGCGACTGCAATTACGACCAGAGGTGCCCGACGATAACAGTGTCAACCCCATTGTCAACGGTCGTTTCCAGAGGTGAACAGGTCGGCGAAACACAGAGTTGCGATGTTGACCAAGTTTCCCGCTGGCGTAACGAATAACGAAACGTATTTCTGCGTGCCTTTCTTCATTGTTTCTTCACTTACAAGGTCCCATCCCCAACTTCCCTGCTGCACTGCACGCTCCAATCCACAAGCGTGAGCACACTCACATCCGTTCCCATTCGCAAAGCCCGTACACCACTCTGGTACGGTCTTTGGCATACCGGTGCACTGTTGCATTGTGTTATCATGCTCATGCTGTTTGCTGTGTCTTGGTGTGTGCGTTGACAGCATTAGTTTGCAATTGCCAAACGTTCGTTCTTGTTGCACCGGTGCACTTTTCAACACGTTGTATATGCACATGTATGTACTTGGCACACCATTAGTGCGCATGCCGTGGTCTTTTATGCAACCGTTTTGTGATGTTGGCGTCATCATCGCGACTTTACCGAAACTTTGTCGCACAAACAGGACAAAATGCTGCATTCTACAGAGCGCCAGGTTGCATTGATGGACCACCACAGGATGGTACGTGGTCGTCAACGATGTTGACTTTTTCATTAGTAAACATGCTCTGGTTTGGCTGTCACATCCCGACACACCCTCCTACAACACAGGCACTGTTACAGCAATACCTGAAGCTCTACCGCAACGAGTTGCCCCCCCTGTTGGCATCCCAACCTGCAGCCAAGCGCCGCCGTGTGGACGCCGCCTCTGTTCAACCCATCAGCACCCATCCCATCCCCCAATACGAGTCCCCCCCATCGGATGCCAGCACCACAAGCATCGTGCTGCATGCCCCTCTTCAAAAAGCTGACACGCCCCAAAGCCGCAAGCGCTCGTTTTCATCCACCCAGCAGCAGCCTGCCCTCGTCCTGCCGCCGCTGTTGCCCCTCTCGTGCGCGGCGCGCCTCCTCCCCCCCCTTCTCCCCACGCTGTGGGATGGCATTGCCCACTGGCTGCCTGCTCTCAACCTCGAGTGCCGATCCACCTTTGCACTTGCAGGCTTTATCTGGAAGCGCCTGCGTGACGAGGTGCTTGTGCATCGCCGGGCCCTGTTTTTCACACCTGCCCATGGCCACTCTGTGTCTGACTCGGTGTTGATTGGGTGCTTGGTCGTCGCGCTCAAGCTCGAAGAGTGCCGCAAGGGGGCACCCACCGTGGGACGTGTGGCTGCTGCGTGTGGTACGACTGCTTCGGTGGTCTCGCGCCTCGAGTTGCAGGTGCTGGAGGCATGCCGATGGCGCCCCCTGGCTGGCTGGGCTGCTGCACAGCAGCGCATAACGAGCGTGTGTGGTAGAGAGCGTGTGTTGTAGAAATAACAAGTGGTGGTGTTTTTGATATCCCTCATCCCGTTGGATACACTGCTGATATTTATTTTATAATTGCAAACTGCAAGGACGATTGTGTGCTGTATCTCTTTTTACCCTAAATAGGCAGGTAGTTTTTGTTGTAACTCTGTTGCATTCAATTGGTCTTCTTGCCACCAGACCCGTCAAAGGACGCGTGTCTGGTTCCTACTACACCATGGTGTGATGGGCTGGGGGAGGGCACAGACGATGGCTGTCGTGCCAGCATGGCCCGGCCCCCCAATGTGTGATTGAACAACAAAGTTGTGATGTCGAGCGTGTGGGCGTGTGGATACACACCGCACACTACCACATTGAGGCATCGCACAGTGGTGGCTGCCACGATGGAGATCAGCAAACCAATGTTGATGGAAAGCACCGTGTTCATCATAGGGACAGAAAACGATATCCCCAGCGATGTTTCCTCCCTTGTTGTATGGGAGGGATATTTTTGTTTGGGAGAAGGGGGATCATGTCCCCATGACAGTGATGTACACAACCCTCTCTCACACATACCAGTACTCCTTCATGGTTTGCATCTTGGTGAGGAGGTATGTCTGCTCCTGCTCATGGGATGCCGACATGGGCTGCGAGGGGTGGAAGGGGTGGGGGGGTGGGGCAGCAAATGAGACTTCATGTACCACAGTATCAACATCAATAAGCATGTCCTTCATCAACATACCAGCAATTCAACATGAATCAACATGATCAACATACCAGCAAAAACATACCAGCAAATCAACATTAATCAACATCATCAACATACCAGCAAAAACATGGCCTCAATGGCACGTGTCAGGGGTTGCAATGCTGCAGAAAACGCATCGTCCAATGCCTTGACACGAAAACACACCGCCAAATCTGTTTTAGTAGTGTTGTGTTTGTTGTTATGAACAAACAAGGCATCATGAAACACACACAATCCCCACGTACTGAATATGTTGAGGTGCAAAAGAATAACTGATAGAAAAATACTGTCTGTAAAATACACAGCCAATGACAACAGCAGATACACTAGAATGACGTAATCTCGTTTGGGCTCCACATCCTCTCCTGTTGGTGTGGCTTTTTATTTGTGTAGAGGGTTCCAACAGAGTGTTTGTTGTGTACATCATTCCCCCATACATGTTGTTGTGTTGTTTTTAAAAAAAAGGGTATCCCGCACCTGTATTCAATGAAAATTCGAGGTTGGTTTCAGAGGCAGCGTCAAGCACTTTGAGGGCAACAGTGCGTGCATAGAGTGACTGCATTGCAGCTTGCCATGCTATCAAACTGGAATCGAGCGCGCCCCAGTCCTCTGACTTATCAATCTGTGGTGTTTGATGGTGGTGTTTGATGGGGATGTTGATGATTGAGGGATGCAGTGGGGTTGCTAGCAGTGGAAACCCACGCAATTGGATGCACATTCCATGCAATCAACAACAAAAACTACCGTTGATGGAACGAGAATGGCAGGCTCACTGCAGAGCGTTTGCACCTCAGCACGTAGATTTTGCATGTCCTTCAGTGATGCGCTGATGTTGACCTTGGGGGGGATGAATGTACGTTGTAACTGTCACACACAAACGATGGTCACCACAATACACCACCACAATACACCACCACAACACACCACCACATACCACTTTTGCCAGCACCTCGGGGAGCACCAGTGCTATGACTATGCCAAACCACCATACAAACCTGTACAAGGCTGACACTTTCCCTGGCACCTCGTCGTCATCATCGTCATCAAACCTGTGGTGGTTGTTGGTCATGCAACCTGCATATTGGTATCATTTACATATCACCATTATGTGACATACACACTACTCTTGTCCAAGGATAATGAAGAGACATGGGGATGCAGTCTGCGTGATGGTCTAGATGCTAGCTTGTTGCTTCCCAACTGCTCTTGATGAGCAGCTAGTAATGGGTCTTTGTTCTCTTGGAGTGATTGCAGGCGTTCAAAAGCGTTAATCATTGTGGTTATACCCATGTATGAAGCTAGGTGTGCACTTTCTGCTATTTTATATAACCTAATTATTAGCAGCAAGTCAACAACCTGGCGCATTGAAAATACCGGCTGCACATTCACTTGCAGCCTCGCCTGCACTTGGCACCTAGACTGCCGAACCCCATCAATTGAGTTGCAACAACACCCCAAACCTGTTGTAAGGACGTACACAGCCAGGAAACATGTCGGGGTACTCCAAACAGGCTTGGGAGCAGAAAACCCAAGTCAGGAAATCCGTGTACAACAACACGTGGCAGGTTGGACGATGATCAAGACTGAAGTTGCTGGTGTTGTGTATCATGATCATCACGACAGTATCTGAACACACACACAGTTGGAGCTGACAGAGACCACATGCAAGTCCCCTCTATGTACGTGTGAGATCCTGGTACAGCAGCCATCAACATCTCTTCACACACCTCCACACACCTCCACACACCTCCACACACAGACTGCTGCTTTGCGCTGTGGTGGTATGTGCGTTTCTTTATACCAATCTTCATATAACCCAACCTCTCCATATCAACCCACCATCACCACAGCCCATGGTGCGCATCGTACGACCTGCGCAAGCGTGCACTGTACAGCGACATGAGTCGCTACATTTGCTGCAATGGTGACTGTCCATGCAGTGGTCGCATGGGTGAGCAAAATTGCCCGGAATTCTGCCTGGTGATGGAGGTATGCTTCTGCTTTGCCCAATCTGTGGCATCAACACGATGGCTGCTGCAGGATGAAATGCGCATTGCCAACACCAAGTGCGACAACTGCATCATTGGTATGGGTGTTTTTCCACCAGCATGTGCCGTGTTTTTTGCACTAGCATAACGCAAAAAAAATGCACACACAAAGAAACAAAAACATACGCCTATTATAGGAACAATGATTGCGCTGCAGTACCTGGCGTGTTTGTTTTGGATCCTGGCATGCATCACTGGTGAGCAAGCACTAGTGGAATTATCACGCCTGCTCGATTGTCTGGCCCACTTTTCCTATGTCACGTACGTCCCATGTATCAGCATGCACGTATTCTTGCACAAGGATGCATGCCCTGCTTGTATGCACACCACATACACACACCACATACAGGGTGTGCGCATGCATGCAAACACAGCATCATGCACAAATGAAGGCTCGTGATGAGCAAAAGGTGCAAGTGTTTGCTGCCGGCCCCTTTACGGTATTGTTGCTGTGTAACCATGGTGTTGGGTAATGGACTCACATCACATGCACACCCACAGGCACCACCCCCACAAAACATTCAAATGGGTCCCCAAGCCCACTACCCACCGCCCGGTGCCCCTCCTCCTGCTGGCTACCCTGGAGCACCCCCTCCCGGCTACCCTGGAGCACCCCCTCCCGGCTACCCTGGAGCACCCCCTCCTGGCTATCCCGCACCCGCACAAATGGCACCCATGCATAAATGAGAATCCGTGATGTGCCTGTTACTGCTGTTGTGAGGAGCGACCTCAACCTAGCTAAAAGAAAAAAACGTGTAACAAACAATGCCCAGCGTCGTTAAGATAAATTATAAAAGAAATACAGTACATAATTCACGCAGTTGCGGGCCGTGCATGAATCCCTTTTGTATCCTCAGCAGCCGGTCCCTCCAATGATTGCAATAAAAGCATCACTTTTGTCAGGTAGGATGCCTGCGCCGTGAGTGAAAGCTCACACTTGGAAATGTCCAGTGCATTGGTTGCAATTTGCTTACAGAGGCCATCATCATTGAGGCAGCGACGCACTGCACCTGGCAGCTCATCCAGTGTGACTGGCATGAAATGTGTGTCTGCCTGCAACAGCCTGTTGTGTGATGGTGTGTGCATTGTGATGGTGTGTGTGCATTGTGATGGTGGGTGTATTGTGGAAATATGATGTGCATTGTGATGGTGTGTGCATCCAACAAACTGCATCCCACCCACGTACGGCCAAAACCAGGCGACGTAATACGGTTGCCTCCCTGCATTCTCAGGCACAATGTGCATCACCACACTGTTGCTTTTCAGCTTCCACAAAAACGCATCGGCCGTGGGGCCATATCCTTCCACAGAAACTTGGTATTTGTAATCCAGCATTTCAGCACGAGTGAGTTTGCCTGATGTATTGCACGCTGCACACGATTCACACAGGGTGCCAAAAAAAGGCCCTGTACAGTAGGGCGTATGGGCATCTTGCACATAGTTTGCTTGGATTGAAGTACCCACGTCTGTGGTGGTGGTGGTGGTTTTTGTGTTGGTGGGTTGGTGCGAAGGGCAATGCATGTGCGATGGGGAATTCACGTATGTTGCACGTGTGTTATGGACAACCCCCGCACTCACCTAGATACTCTGCATTTACTTCGGCAGCTTTGCTGCACAGGGCCCCCCGCAAAAACAAATACCCGGGCCCCGTGGGGTCGGGGTTGGCTGTGGGGAAGCAGCTGCCACGATACACAGCAACAGGGCGCTTGTGTTCCCACTCGGAGACCTGAGCTGCCAAATCCCCGTGTTCACTGAGCACATTGAACATTTCCAGCGCAAACGTAACCTCTGGTCTGTGTTGATTGGGGAGCACAGGGTGGGGGTAGGGTGAGATTTACTCAAGGTAAATGTAACCGTGTTCACTCCACCACCCGTACGTACGCAGGGGCTTTCCTTGCAAAGGCATACAAGCTGTCAATGTTGCTACCAACCATTGCGTAATACGAATATACATGTGGCACCGGGAAGGAACATGCGTCTTGTGCACCACGCCCAGGGGTCAACACTGGCCAATGTAAGTATTCATACATTTCACTGGTTAGCACACTGCCGGCTGAAAAGTCAAACCACGCCCTGAATCCCTTTCCGACGTTTTTCTTTTGCGCCATACGCTGCCATATGTCTTGTAATGCAATGCGCACTGCTTGCATGCGATGGACAGTGCGGTCACACACACTGCTTGTGGAGAGAATGGTGGTGACTTGCAACTTGTCATCGGGCGTCATGTATAGCAAGGCTAAACACTGTGGCTTGGTGCCCTTGGGCATCAATGCTCGCAATCCATCCGAGGTGATGGTGTGCATGAGCTTTGCTCGTGTTGTATTGGCCTATTGAGGTGGTGTCAGTGTGTTGGATCGTTGGTGTTGCATGTTGAATCGACGCATAGTAATCCATATCCTTACCCTTTGCAACCTCCAACATGGCAGCACTTGTTCTGAAAACGCATTGAACGCTGTGTCAGAACCCGCTTCAATGCGCTGCTGCGAACAGCCAAGATCTGTTGCGAGTGAACTAGATGCGAAGCACCATATAACGCCCGCAACGACCGCAAGCACGTTCATGGCGATATACAACAGCTGGCGCCACCAACTGAACTTAGTCTAAGGATTCGGGAATGTATTAAGACGAAAGAATACGATTGGTTAAAAAAATCAACACAGCGGGTGTTGATGATGACGAGCAGTGGCACCCCGGGACAGCCCCGACACAGTCGAGTTACCTCAGCAATATGGTGTCAAACACAGCAGCAAACCGATTTCGAAACGTCAATAGGATCAGCTGTATATATATATAAATACCACCCTCATACACCTGTCTACTATTCTACACCAGTAATACATCTCACGTGCATTATACATCATAGGGGCTCCCCCCGCAACTCCCTACATATCCACCCTCCTTCAACGGCTTGAGTGGGGTTGCATGGCTCAACATAGACGAATCACAATCCATCGCCTCCCCAACACGTCCCATCCCACCTCCGTACATCCCCCCCATCATCCCCCCTCCACCAATCGCTCGCGCGCCTTGTTGCGGCGGCTGCACAGTGTACAGTGGTGGTGACACCATAGAATCTGCAAGCATCGCCCATCCTTGCTGATGGACAACATTGTTGCTCGTGGTAGCATTGGGTGGCATGGACAACGGTGACTTGCTCAAGTGATCACGGTGCTGATGTGCATACTGTGTGCGTGCATGGGCATGCATGGGTGCTTCGAGGGAAGAAAAGCGTGTGAGGGCCTCTGCTGCACAAAAGCTCTGGCTATGCGACAGTCCAGGCGCTGCAGGTGCACTCCCCCACATGCTGGGGAGCTCTGGTAGAGTGGCTGTTCGTGGCAGCGGAGGTGGTACTGTGGTGGTGGTGGTGGTGTGAACAATACGATGATGTGAACAACAATCCCTACAAGCGATTGAAAACATGGGGTTGCATTTCCACCCGCCACCACACAAACACACCCGCCACCTGCCGTACCAATGTCATGTGCCCCATGTCCCCCATGTGTCCCAAACCCCCCACACAACGAGTCCCCACCAAACAGATTGGTCGACCCAGGCATCCCCAATGGAACCGGTGTGGAAGCTACCCGGTCATGTTCCTCCAGAGGAGGGGGTGGGGGTACATGTGCCAGCGGTGGGGGTTGCAGCAACGAGTCCCCCTGTGGTTGCTGTGTCATGCGCCAGGGTGGTGGTGGGTTGAGGGTGGCTGGTTGGGGGCGGGGGGGGGCTGTTGTTGCTGGTGGGGCAGCAAATGCCGATCGGCTTTCTTGGCAATGGGGTGTGGAGGAAGAACAGGGTTTGGCAATGATGCCCAGGGGATCAACCAGTGCCAATGCACCCCTGGGGGGGTGGGGGGTGGGGTGGGGGGTATAAGGAATGTGTGTGTGTCCAAGTATGTGCGAGTGTAGTTGTCATATCCGTGCGCACGCCCAGTGCACAGGGTGTGTGTAGGGTGTGCACATGGGATGCACATGGGGTGCTTCATCTTGCACATCTTACATACAGCATACCTCCCAAAGTCCAAGTCATATTGCATACGATCATCGGTGTGTTGAATATTCACGGTGTTGTGAAGGTGTGTCTGCAGCAGCACAAATGGGTAGGGAATGGTTTTGTCAGCCAAGTGATTGGCATTGTCATCTCCTTGCCCATCCCCCAACAATCCATGTGGGCTCTGTTCAGCATTGCGAAGGGCCACACGCTTGAGGGTTTGCTGGTATTCAGCCAATTGCTGTGTGCGTGTTGATACAGAGCAGTGGTTGACAGCATGTGTTTTTCCTGCGCACAACATTTATCCATTGTACACAACATCCATTGTACCCCACACACCACCATACAGCTCGTGTACGGTGGGCTCATCCACCACCACCACCCAACACACGTACCACAACATTATCAAGCAAGCGTTTGGTTTGCTCCAGCAACGCGCGCTTTTGTGTGCGCAGTTCATCGAGCTTGCTGTTGTTGGGGGGAGTGCTCCTGACCCCAGCCCCCCCCCCCTGAGGGAGCCCCTGCCACACAAGATCACGTCCTGGCCCAGGCACGATAATGTCCATAGCTTTGAGCACATTGAGCGCATCATACACACGACGACGTACGTTTTTCTCATCGGAATACGAATCTAGTGGATGGGAGAATGGATCAGCCACAAGGATTGTTGACACATGGGCACACGTGACAACATATCAACACTCTAGCACACCCTTTCCAACACATATCAAACACACACCTCTACTGTTTCTGCTCAGCAGCTGGCGAACCAGTTCATCTCCAACCTCGCAATACGAAGCAACACCCTTGCTTTTGATGACATTCATGACGCTGATCGCCATTTGACGCAAACCACCCTTGGCGTTGTTTGCACTGTGTCAGTGATGATATGCCCTTGTTGAAATGACCACATACCATCATCCCACACACCATCAACTCGTACCATCTTCTAGCAGATCCAGATGCGGCACCGCTCGAGGTTGCTGCGGGGGTGTCTTCTGTGCCGCTGTCCTCTCCAGCCGCACTGTGACCCCCGTGTACAGACGGTGACTCTGTGGCCGATCCAACAGTGCGTCGCAGGGTGCGTTTGGCGTTGCGCACCACCTCAGTGCTGGCCTCCACTGCAGCATCAGATTCCTTAAACATGGTTCCTAGGGAGGTCGATCGACATAGGATACGTTGCTGCGCACAATACACATTGCATTCACCATCCACCATCGTACGTATGTCATCTAGGGTACTCGACAACCTCCTGGTCTCCCCAGCATCTGTGTTGTAATGCACCAGGTGTGTACAAGCGTGGTGACACCTGCAACCTGCCATACTCCTGCTCGCATTGCATGATCATGCATCAGGCAACCATCGAATATCCAAACTTACCTTGCGCACTTGGGTCTTGGTTGCAATCTCTGTTCGCTTGGCAGCCTCCCAACACGCCACAGCTGTTGGCCAGCGTTGCAACACCACTGTGCTGCAGGCTCGCGGGAGACAGCAAGCGATCTCGCAAGTGTCCTTGCATACTCGTTGAGGGAATTTGGCTTTTGCAACGATGATGGCGGGCCTGGGATACTAGCTTGTTGCTAGCATGTTGGTGTTAGCCTTTGATGCTGTGCTAGCGGGAAACCGGTTGGGATCTTGACTATGGTTGGGGGACAGCTGTGGGTTTTCTGTTGAGTGTATGCTCTAGCAGCATGCACGACGCGTGGGGTTGAGAGTGTTGAATACGAGGGAATACAAGTCCACACGCGGATGTGCCTCGTTTGGTTGCAATACAATGATGACGCTTTTTGAGTGCGACCCAAATATCTCCCATCATGGTGTGTTGGTGTGTTGTTACAGTAATCGTACACGGTTCAATGCCCTTTGTCCTTGTCGATGATTGCATCAATCTCCAATGACACCTTGATTGCAATGTGATCAGAAGGAAACAAGGTGGGGTCGTCTGCAGCTGGCAGTGCACCCTTGAGCTCTGCAGACAGAATCCTGTGTGTTGTTGCCTGCATAGTGCATGTGCGATAGCTGCCACCCATGGTCACCACACACACAAACCTGCAGGCAATGCCGGATGCTTCCCACAGGTAGACATAGTCTAGACACTCAAAGGGCCCCTCTTCTGCAAGTGGCGCTTCAATACCCGACGGCCAGGTCCCCTATACACAAGATGTGTTTTCTATTGTCAACTACCCCCCATGGAACCACAATGACAACCCCCCCATCACACCTTTGGCTCGTTGCCGTGCATCATGGTGTGCGCTGATCGATAGCCACACTGCCGCAGGAGCGCATGCAGGGGTTCGGGGGGTGATGCGTTGAGATCACCACACAACACAATGGCATCACAGCGCCCCTTGGCATCTTCCATCCACGAAACCACCGCCTCTCCCTGGGTGGCCCTACGATCCGGGTGGTCATGGTCGAGGTGCATGTTGACCACCCACACATGCAGCGCAGGGGCATCTTCCGGGTTGTGGTGTTTGGATGTTGCCAGTGGCAGGCGCAGCAATACACGCTGGGCTGCACGAAAGTCGCCCAGTACAAGGACTTGGTGTGCCTCTTCAACACACACAAGTCGAGTGGCGAGGCTGTTGCCAAAGAATGGTATGAGAAAGACATCCCTGTAGAGTGGTTTATACGGAAGGGGGGTACTATACGTGTGTGTATACAAACACACATGCAACCGGATGTACCTTGCCAGTCGTACAAGTTCACTTTGTATTCTGTATGCTTCTCTATACTGCTCTATTCGAAGGGGCATTGCTCGCACAAGTGGGCCAAACCAACTGTGTGTTGTGTACGCGTGTGTATGTACAATGTATGGGCGGCATGGTGATTACCAAAAGTACTGGCATTCACAAGCATGCATGCCCACGTCAATGCACCTGGTGTGTGCAAGCCAGTTGACAGTGCTGGCAATGAGGCTGGCAATGCCACCTTGACGCTGCAGGTTGTGCAGGGCTGCAGGGCATGCATACACCTCGTACAGGGGGCCCAGCAATTCCGCATCTTGTGCATACCCCCCTGGGGGTGTATTTGGCGTTTTATCACGTGTGTGGGTTTATGAAACACCTGATTTCCACCAACATCCTGCACCAAGTTCTTTTTACTACCTGTCAATACTTCTTGGAAACAAAATACATCAGCGTCAATGTCACGAATGCACTGCTTCAACACACGGTGGCGTTCTGTCCACCGGTCACTGATGCCACGTAAATTAAATGTAGCAATGCTGTGAAAAGGTTTTGTGGTAACAAACTGGTATCACCCATCTGATGGTGGTACACCAAGCAATCTCCAACAACCTAAATTCACCAGACCTAAATCGCAAGGGCAGCATATGAAGGGCAGCAAGCTGCGGGGCGCTCTTTCTGTTGTTTGTGGTACCACGTCGAGAGGTGCCCTGCCTGAATGCTGTGGCAGGTGGGCTGTGGGCGATACCCAAAAGGTGCCACGCCCCGGTGGAATATGTCCAATATGTCCAATGTCTCAATCCAGATTGTGGTGCACGTGATTGATCAGCAATGCCAGCAACGGTAAGATGGGTACGATGACTGCACGTATTTGAATACGCACGGTGTGTGGCTGTTGGAGCAACAATCGCATTGTGCAGATGGCATGGGGTTTGTGTTGCTCGTGGATCAATCAAGCAGCTGCATTCTAGCTGCATCTGTTGTGCACAAAGGTGACGAATGCGGGCTTAGATCAATGGGTTTCGCAGGGGGGCGTTATGATTGCAGATGATGGTAACATCGTTGTTTAGTACTGTTGAATATACCGCCGTTGTATGTCTAATGACAAGAGTAGCAAGCTGTGTGAGTTGTTTAGAAAATGGTGAAAAAAAGGTTGACTATTTTATTTGTGTAAGACTCTCTCCCCTCAACCCTCAACAACTAAAGGCACGATGCAGCATATACTATACGCAACTCTATGAGTGCGTCCTTTCATTGACCATCACCATCAACTTGGAATGAGATGGCAAGAATACACAGCAGGATGTGTTGCAGGAGCAGCCAATGTGGTGTCTGGATTCCCCTTTGACACCATCAAAGTGCGCCTGCAAGCCTCTCCACACCGCTATCATGGCCCATGGGATTGTGTGCAGCGCATATGGCGTCATGAAGGGGTATGATGCTCAAGGGGTGTGCAAAGAGAGACACCCCTTTGTGTTGTTTGACTGCACCCAACAAACCGCACAGCCACGCGCACTGTTTCGGGGCATGTCCCCACCGCTCGTGGGGGGGGCCTTTGAGACTGGCATCAACTATGCAGTGTACTCATCGGTGCTGCGATACTTGTCTCAGGTATGTGCATGCGGTATGTGCGTGAGGTATGATGCACCGCAGCATGAGGATGCAGCTACCACATGACGGGATGGTCGTGATCTCATGCAGCCATCACCGCCCACAGGCATCCTCACAGCCATCGCTCTCCCATGTCGCCACCGCCGCGGGTGTGGCTGGTGTGGCACTCAGCGTTGTGCTGTCCCCTGTGGAGCTCATCAAGTGTCGCTTACAACTGGGTTCCTATGACAAGCAATTTCACCGTCACAAAGGGCCGCTGGATGTGCTGCGCAGTGTCGTTGCTGAAGAAGGTGTGCGGGGATTGTCTCGGGGAATGGGGGCGACCATGGCACGCGAGGTCCCGGGCAATGCTATCTACTTTGTGGCCTATCATGGCTTGCGGCGGTGGGTGGATGCTGCCATGTGCATGGAGGAGCAGCATGGGGTTGTGAGAAACATGTACGAGGCCACTGCTGCCGTCACATGTGGGGGTGCGGCAGGTGTTGTCATGTGGTATGTGTGGGTTGTGTGCAAAGCAATGTGCAGCAACCGTTACTCACCTCACCTGTGTGCCACCAGGTCACTTGTGTTTCCAGTAGACGCTGCCAAGACGTGTATACAAACAACACGACCTGGGAGTGTGGATGATGTGGGGCTGGTGAGGCAGCTGAGGGGAATGTGGGGGAGGGGTGGAGTGAGGGTGATGTACGGGGGGCTTGCACCCACATTGTTGCGCGCATTTCCAGCCAATGCCTGTCAGTGGCTGGCGTGGGAAGCTACCATGGGGCTGTTGCCTACCTGAGCCGAGGCCGCTTGTTTCATTTGCATATATCAGGACACATTATTGCACACACACACAAGTTTGTATTTGACACTCCAATGACCACGAACATTTTGTGAAACAACAATACTGTAACATCAGGACAACAAACATAGGATCAACCATATACGATTACATCATGTCTGCAAAACAACAATACTGTACTATCAAGACAACAAACATAGGATCCACCATAATATATTAGGATCTACGTCATGGTGACTACTAGACGCAATGATGGGGCAAGCCCTGTGACAATACGACGACAGCAAAGTACGATTATTCAAAGGTATAAACGATGCTCACTACCAAAAAAACATGGTGTATCATCCACCACCATCAGGCTTGCACCCAAGGGCAACACCCGGCGCTGAGCCCTCTGCACCACACATCACTCCCTCCTCCACATCATCACCATCATCATGGCAGCGTATCATAGGGCTTGCATTGGCGAGGTATGTCATCACTTGTGCACACCCACCACATCCACATCCACCCAACCCCACCCCGACATAGTTTTGGTGGCCCTGCTGTCCTGCTTGACCAGACACAGCTGCATGCACTCCTCCAACGCCCCCTGCTTGCATGGCACCCCACAGCGCCACTGCTTGCGACGGCCGATGCGCAGGACCGCGTCCACGTGGCACCCCCCGGCCCCCTCCTCCCCCCCGAGGACCCCACAGGCCAAACGCCACATTCCACACGCACATACGTACTAGCACACGAACTGCAAACGGGTATACAGTGCTTGGCATGGCGGCCCGCTGCTACCAATACACTCGCTGTTGGGTGTGCAGGTGGGGTGTTGATATGGAGCCTGGACAAAGGTAGGTAGTTTGGGGAGATGTACTGCGACACACAATTCCTCGCAAAACAAACACACGTATGTCTTCACAATTGGTACCAAGGTCCATCCTGCACACCAATGCAAAAGCCTGGCAGCATGTGGGTCACCATGCTCCCCACACGTGCGCATGGCCCTGCCACATGCATGGCATGGTCATCGTGCGGCACACTGCTTGCTGTGGGTGTGGGTGGGGTGCCCGGCATGCAGGTGTGGGACGTGGCCACTGCTCGTGTGGTCACTGTGCAACAGGAGCTTGCCGAGGTGCGCGTGCTGTCGTGGTCGCCATGTGGGGGCTATTTGCTTGCGAGCGATGGCAGCGGTGGGTTTTGCGTGTGGGAAACAACGCGATGGCGCATGCGCAAGTGGGCAGTGCGAGGTATGGGCGGGTGATTGTGTGGGGGTATGGAGTATTCCGAATGCACACACAGGCATTCGCACATGCATACACACAGATGCAAAGCTTGTCGCTGCACAATGGGCACCAGATAGCAGCTGTTGCTTGCTCATCATGTCCCCCAGTGCACATAGTGCTGTGCTATACTTTACGTCCACACACCCGAGCTTGGAGGTGCAATTTTTGCCCCTGGTGTTGCAGGGATTCGGTGGAGAGCAGCTCGGTAAAGGTATGTAGATTGGTGCTGTTGTTCTTACGTGTTTTGCGAATCTGCTCCGCGTGTATATGACACACACACAACAAGTAGTATATACGCTATTGCATACACAGAAGGAATCAAGCTGTTTGGTGCTGCATGGGACCCGCAGGGCAGCCGCCTTGTGCTGGGGTTTATGGGGGCCGATGCAGTCCCGCATGTGGCAGTGTTTAGCACAACATTCAAGCCAGTGTTGCACGCCATGCACATTGGCAATCAACCTCTAGGGCATAGTGCAGCAGAGGTATGCGGCAACCATATCCAGGATATGTGCTGCACGTAGAATAAGTGATTTGGGAATTAGTTGGGGAAATGTGACACATGTGTTTCTCCATTCAAAACAACAGGACCCGCCATCATTTGCATTTGCCCAAGTTGTCCCAGAAGTGTATGGTCGAGGGGCATTGTTGGGCGTACTGGCAAGCCGGGGAGGGACACCCAAACTGCTGCCGCTGCCGTTGACAAAATGATGATCATGTTACAAAATGATGACCATGTAAAATGTGAAATTACATTGACCTAGGGGAAACCACATTGTGTGTGATGTAAAAAGCAGCATGGTTCAAGTAGTGGCAGTCGTTATTCAGCGCAGGTGGTTAAAATAGAGAGCCTACCATCAAAGGTGGCGTGTGTGTCAAATACAACCCCAACAGGATGTTTATTCACGTCAGAAATGACATGGTCCCGTCGTCAAAAGGTCTGTTTGTACGGGCCTGCACATCATCATGTGTTTTCTATGTGACGTGCAGCACGGTACCGGCAGTGAGGTCAGTGCGTACTGTATACTTGTGTGTGTATACTAGCATACACATAGCATACACATGTATACACACGGAGTATACAGAGTTCACACACGGGCAAAAGCGGATTTGTTTGGGGCAATACCTAGAGTCATCGTCATGGGGTCCCTACGTCATGGGGTCGCAACATACTGGACACCCAATATGGGTTGCGTCAAATCATAGGCCACGTGTTCATGGGCCCTGGTGCGGCCACCTGTCCAGGCAAACAATGCAAGGATGAGGGCAACGGCACCCACGCTTGCTGCGGCTGCCCATGCGGCCATGTGCACCGGCTGCCACTGATGGCACCATGCGGGCATTTGCAACGATGCACCCCACAGTCGTGGTTGGTCGGTGTGTACAGCAGCCTGGTGTATTTTTATGTTGGGTGGTGTGTATGTGCATCGAAAGTATACGAGGTATGTAGTCACACAAGGTCAGGATACACAATCACATACCAGCTCTTCGTCATGCTCTTCGTCAGCACGACGCTCTACAGCAGCTGCACCGACACTGCACTTGACACGTGCTGAATAAATACGATGAAACAAAAGCAGCTGGGAGTCTTTTGGGATGGTGCCTGGGGCTAATGAAGCATTGACAAACCAGGCACCACTTGTGCTTCTTTGTTCAAAAAGCTCTGTGTACGAGGAAATACGAGCTTTTTTCTTCAAGCTTGTGGTGCAGTGGTGATCTGCACATCAAACAATGAACACCATCCATACCTCGACTGGAGCTGAATACGTGCACGGCCTGTTCGTTGCCACCACGGGCACCTGGGGATACGTTCCAGTCCCAGTACTGGCTAGAATACCATAGGTGACGGTCACGAGTAGGGCGACGCACATACAGTGGCTGCCCGTTGTGACAATGTTCATAGATATACAGGCCATCCAGTCCATGGCGCGCTGCAAGGTGTTGATCAAAGCCTTCGAGGGTGAGGGCCATACAAGGCACCTGGGGGTTGGGCGCGATGGGGTTAGGTTGGGTTCATGATGGGTGGATCTGTTCAAAACCACATACCTCGCAAACAGACACGGTTGTGACGATGTCAGTGTCGTCATTGTACACCTCACTGAATAGTTGATGCGAGCTGTGGGATAATTTGAAAGTCAGAGGGATTGGAGCATCGTGTTTCGTGCATTGTTGTGCATTTTAGTTGTTGCATTGATGGATGCTGTCGTGTCGTACCTGGCACATGTGATAGCCAAACACAACAAATAGCCAAACAGGGGATTCGCCCGCAAAGACGTCATGGCGGGGCTATTGTTGGTGCTATTGGGGGTTATGATGTACACAGATGAATGGTGAAATGGCGAAGTGGTGCATGCACTTGATGATGGCTACTACTGATGGCTGTTGGTGAAATAATGACGAGAGATGGTTTGATTTTAAACACAATCTCTCACCTCAATAAGAGTCAATCGTATCTAGTCTAAACATGTGCTAAAGCATGGCGTCCCGAAATGGGCGACAAGGTAGCTGGGTAAAGGCCAACGTGGTAAAAGAAGGTCATGGTAAACCGATCTGGTGCGTGTGCTTCAATACAGAGCAACCAGAGCATGGAGATTTGTTTGCAACTGTTGGCAGGAATACGGTATATTATTTGGTTTTGAGAAAGATGCATACGTTGTATCGACATCATGATCAACCATCATCGACAGGCTAGTGTGTATCGTGCAGGTGCCCATGGAGTTATCACACCATTGTTGACATATATAGATAGTGATGTAGGTGCTGGGGGGTGGAATACAGGGTGGTGTTCCATGATCACGCATCACCATCATCACAACAACAGCCTGATGAAGAGTTTTACGTTTGCAAATGGAGCCGTGATGCAGAGACAGGCCATCCACTCTTGCTTATTGCCGGCAAACACGCCATGCTTAGGGTGATTGATGGCACCACCCAGCGCCTTGTACATGTATGTTGAGAGGTTGCTGCGTGCATAGTTGCAACATCTTCACACGGGCATTCTCCACAACACAGACATTCATAGGCCATGGTGAGGCCATCAACGATATTTCTATACATTACAAGCGCCCCCATTTGCCCATTACAGCAAGTCGGGTATGGTGGGATGACAAAGGTGTTGCCCCTGGTTGTGTATGCTCCCTGGTTGTGTATGCTCCCTCATGTCGTCCCCCCCAGGACAATTCATTGAGACTGTGGAATCTTCGCACCAGGGTGTGCATACTAGTGCTGAGCGGGGAAGGTGGGCACCGAAATGAAGTGCTGTCAGTGGTATGGGAAGGGGTTTCGGAAGACAGAACAACAGGCAAATGCAAACCAACTGTGACCAACACAGATTGCATGTGTGTGAGAATTGCTTTCTTTCAACAGAGAAAATGTGGGTTTTCTCCACCCCCACAACGCAGGATTTCCACCCAGCAGACGTACATAAAGTGGTTTCTGCAGGCATGGACTATAGCATTAAAATTTGGTCATTTGCAGGTATGTGGGGGAGCTGTAGCCCAACACCAGTAGCCCAACACCAGTTTCATTCCTACACGCAATACCCTCTCATCAGCCCAAGAACCGTTGATACAGCAATCAGAGCGGTGGCCTCAGCGGACCCCCCACACATCCCAATTCCCGACCGTGCAACTGCAGCACCCATTGTTTTCTTCCTACAAGCTACATTTTAATTTTGTAGACTGCGTGCGCTGGGTGGGTGATTGCATATTGTCCAAATCACCTGCGGCCAAGCTGCTGCTTTGGAGGCCCATAGAAGGCACCCACAAGGGGCATGCCCAGGTGTTGCAGGAATACGCGTTTGTCGAGGGCAATATGTGGTGGTTACGATTTAGCTTGTGCTTGTCAGGTGCCCAATTGGCAGCGTGTGGTAATTCGGGCAAAGATGGGAGCAAGGTGTTTGTGTGGGACCTGGCACGGCCCACACACAAGCCTGCATGGGTGATCAAGCGGCCAGGTGGTGCGCAGCAGCCTGTGCGCCAAACTGCGCTGTCCTTGGATGGGCAGGTGCTGTTGTTTGCATGTGATGACGGGTCTGTGTGGCGATATGATTGGCGAGAATGATGATGAGGGGGGGGCCATACAGGAATGGTGTAATTTTTAATATCGTTGAACACATTGATGATCAATGTAAAATTACAAATTCACGTATGCAGCAACATGACAACAATATGATACAAGGGTTGAAAGCAGGATGTGTCACATGCATGTGGGTAGCAAATCACATCCTCAAAGCACAATCACTTCTATATCTATAATCCACTATGATGGAGGTCATGATGTATTCATACAGGCATTGGACGCGTCTGTCACTCTGCACAAATGGTGCACTGTATCCAGCAATGACCCTGTCGAATTCGCTCTCCCCATGCGTCTGCCCTTTCTGCTCCCCCGCACCTGTCCCTGCATAAACTGAGCCATTTCATGGGCAAAACTCCCAGCTGGACTCGTACCTAAAACCCCCTCAGTATCCACCCCCCGCAGGGCCACGGCAGTGGCGGCCTCTGCCTGTGGTGATGCCGCTGCATCCCCCGCCCACCCACCTCGTCCTTCCACCAAGATGATGCGGGTGGTGTCGACCACCTCCAGCATGGCATGCCCACGGGTGTGTCTCCAGCACATGGCCCCCAAGGTGAGCAACGGGGTGGCTGGTGTGTGGTGCATAGAGGTACAGACTTGCACACAGTCATTGCACCATGCAAAATGATAGAGGCAGGGAGGGGTTGTGGTCGCTCCTCCCAGTGGGCTCCATGTGTGTCCAATGGCAGACTCACAACAGCACAGGGAAAAATACAAATCACTGGTGTTGGTGGTGAGTGTACGTACGTGGTGTGAATACGTGAAGGTGTGCATATGCAAACACTGCGCACCGGTATGTTGGTATGGGTGGTGCACATGCCATCCATTGGTTGATGTCCGTTACCGTGCCAAACCTCAAGCCAGCCATTATGTGGTATATTTCTGCATTTGCAGGGCTTAATAGTGCATGCATCTCTTTGCTGCAAAGTGCAAGACATGCAATGTCTATTGGCAGCAAGTTGCAAGCTATTCGTGCAAGGATTGGGATTGGGAGTGTGTGTATGTAGTTTTGTGGTTCTTCCATTTCTGTTATTGTGTGGTTATTGTGCTTTGGAGTGCATGTATGTAGTTGTGTGGCTCTTCCATTTCAGTTATTGTGTGGTTATTGTGCTTAAGAGTGTGAGCTCAATCTGTGTGGCTTTTTGTTTGATACAAACACCACAGTACAAAAACAATGGTGTATTGCCCTCAATCGCATACATACTGACCCTCACATTCCCACGAGAATAAAGACGCCCATTGAGCGTGCACTATCCCCTTGGTCAACGCCATCGATGGGAGGAGGTTCATCAACCTCCGTGGCACAATAACCACCCATTTCACTGCATCCAATACATGAAACGGCTCATCTCGATCCATTGACAGCATCATCAACAGCACAAAGACACTGATGGGCCGATCTTCAACACCAAAACAGACTGATGCTCGTAAATACAGCAGTGCTCTGTACTGTGTAGCATGGCCGTTTCCAGAATATGCCATTGTTGGTGGGGGAGGTGGCAAGAAAACACACGGCATCCCCAACAAGTATGCTCACCATCAAGTCATGGCGAATGACTGTGTGTGCTCAATCACCCCCCCCCACACAACAACAGGATATCCCTGATCAGCACTTTGAATGACAAGGCAGGTGAGGAAGTCAGCAGCTTGCAAACATCCAATGTGCCATACAAAATGGCACTCTCTCCAGATGGACGCACATTGCTTGTTGGCTTTGAGCCTGCTGGCATGCTGTGGATAAACTTGGAGGTGCACCAGGGCATTCCAGCACTGGTACCACGAACAGGTAGTATGGCTGTTGTATTCGATCAACACAACGAAGAGGGCAAAACGTCATGTGGTGGCGCGATGGTGATGTATACAGTACCACACGACAGTAACCACCACCATTATAACAACAACAGGCAATATTGCATCACGGCTCAAGCAGATGGGTGCAGTGCATTGCATGGCATTCAGTAACGATGGACGGTACCTGGCATTGAGTCGACCAGAGGCTCCCATTGACGTTTACGAATTCCCTGCATTTGATCATCGTATTGTTTGCTGGTATGCAACCAGGATGTTGTGTTTTTGTATACTTTGTATGTTTGATGCACGTTGAGGTGCTTGGGGAACTGGGCCATGTACTACACAGCATCATGTCAACGTCCATCAACAACCATGTGCATGTATCAAAACAACCACCCCCTTGTAAAACACACAGGAAGGACAAACCAGAATCAGTGGAGATACGTCAGCTCAATTTCAGTCCAGCACATGGCAACCGCCTGCTTACCACCGTGGACGACGATGGACGCTGCATCTTGTGGCATTGGGAGCGTGCACAGCAATTGGTCACGTTGCAAGTCAAGGATGCTGGATTTCAGCAGGGGCGCTTCAATCGGTGTTGCTTTGGTGGGTTGCATGATCGGCGGTTGTATACGAGTTTGAATAGCATGGGTTGTGGGTGGGTGGTGGTGTGGCAGCAGACACAAGCAGGGGCCATCGAGTTTGTGCGCAAAATAAAGGTGGGCTATGTTTATGTGCGTTGTGGGCTATGTTTGATAGTATCGGTGTAGTCATGTGAGGCTGTGTGCATTGGTAGACATTCAACACACCATGTACGACACACCCATGTACAACACACCATGTACAACACACCATGTACAACACAATACACACAGGTGTGCAAGGATGCACTGGCATCATTTGAAATTTCACCAGATGGCCGTTTGCTTGCAGTGGGCACTGTTGAAGGTATGATGCGTCCATATCACGTGGTCACACCAATGTGTGTAGTTTTGTTTGTGTTGTTGTTTTGTTTGTGTTGTTGTTTTGTTTGTGTTGTTGTTTTGTTTGTGTTGTTATTTTGTTTGTCTTGTTGTTTTGTTGGCATTGTTGTTTTTTGTTGGCATTGTTATTTGTTCAACTGGAATCCCCTATGCTTTGTTTATACACCCCCCCCCACACACACACACACATGCACCACTATAACCTCACACCCCCACCACACACACAGGAGAGTTGCTTGTATTTGATAGATCATTTCGGCGAGTGGCACGACGAGTGGGCCAACACACATGGATTGTCACCTCCATTGTATGGGCACAAGACAGCCATGGCACCCTTTCTATTGGTGGTGATGCCAGTGCCCTGGTGACCCCTGTGCGCATGGGGGGCCAGCAAGGAGGGGGGTCCATGCTGACGATGGTGGTGTTGCTGGTGTCGCTGTTGATGGTGGCGGTGGCGGTGGGGCTGCACATGTTGAGACCTGAGATGCTGGCGGTGGTGAGTGCCCAGGTGCAGGCGCGTGTGAGTGGTGTGTTTTGATTGCTGTGGTGATGATGAGGGGGGGGATGATGGTATTTTTGGATGAGGATGTTGCTGTTAGAGGAGGAGCATGTTGTTGGAGGAGGGTGTTTTGCATTACGGAATTGTTGCAGGAGGATGTTGTTGGAGGTGAAGATATCGTGTACCTGTGTAAAATAGTATGCAGAGGGTGTGCAGGACATGCAGGGCAGTGTGTTGCCATGAGCATTGCTGGTGTGTTGCCGCCATGAGCATTGCTGACTTTGACGTGTGTCAACTGGGCATGAAAAGCCAATTGATCAGGAATATTGAATAACATCTAAAGTACAAATAATGACTTGCTTCACCGCCTCTTCCTCTTGGTCGTGCCCTGTTGTGCTTCCTCAGTGCGCTGTACCCGTTTTCTTGTTTTTCCTTTTTCATTTTTGGGTGAGGGTGATTGATGCATTGCCGGGGAGCGTGGTAATGGTGGGCGGGGGTGGGACTGTGGTGTGATATGGTGGGACTGTGGTGTGTCGTGCACAGGCTGTTTTGCGGGTGGTGCTGCGGAGGGTGGTGCTCCTGAGGGAGGGTTATTTTTGCTCCCAACACGCTGGGTGGGTGTTTCATGTGCCAGCTGCTGCTGTGTGTGAGGATGTGGCATCGTATGTGAGGATGTCCCTGGGAGCAGCAGCTGGGGGCCGGTGGGTGGTGTGACGTCAGTACGAAGTGGTGCTACTCCACTTTGTGGAGTGGCGAGCTGTGGCATCACAGCAGCAGCATCGTGAGGTAGAGCAGCAGTGTCACGTGGCACAGCAGCAGCATCATGTGGCACAACATCATGAGGTAAACCAGCCTGTCGCAGCAGCATGGCTTGTAATGCATGTTGCTGTCCCTCCATAGCCTGCTGTAGCTGCTGCTTGTACTGCTGCTGTGCTGCATCCACACGCTGCTGCAACTCTTCAATCGCACTGTGTGTGTGTGTGTGTGATGGTGGTGTGTGGTGGTGGTGTATGATGATATGCTACACTGTGCATCAGACTGTTTTTCACACCAGCATATACAACATGAACAACACACTTGACCATTGAAAAACACACTCCACATGCTCCGTCTGGTATAATAATGGTCCGTACCGCAAGGTCTCTTGTGCATGATCACGATATGTCAAATACACCCGCACCACCAACACCGCCGCCATCAACACACACACACGACGCAACAGCCACCGCATGTCGATCAACAGTGATGGTGTGCTCCTGGGACCCTGTTGACCATGCATGGGGCCCTGTTGACCGTGTGATTCTTCTGGCATCATCCTCATTGCTCCTGAATTATCACTCGGCACATCCTTCCTGCTCCTGTCTATGCCTTGCTGCCCATCCCCCTTGTGCTGCCCATACCCGTCCCCCTTGTACCTCCCCTTGTACCACCCAGTGAACTCCCCCATGCACTGCCCAATGAACCCCCCCATGGCATGCAGGATCTGCCCTGGGCGTATGTGTGGTACACCAAGCAGCAGGGCACCAGTGGTACCATCTACATGCAGCCAGGGTGCGAGGTATGGGATGATGGTACGTTCAGTGCAGTAGGTGGTGGCAATGAGAGCCAGGATGGGGAGACGTGCTGGTACAAGGGGGGTGTATGTCTGTGGTGTGTGTGTTGGGTTGGGTTGAGTATGTTGGTGTACGATGGTGTGTGTATGCAATACACATGTGCATGTTTTGTACGCTTCCCCCTGTCCCCCTCACCAATGCCCCCCTCACCCACCCCACACAAACCCCATTGACCCTACATACTCCAAGTGCCACCGCACTTAGCACACTGGTTGCATAAAACGCCACATCATCCAACCCCACAGCACGTCCCAACATGCCCTGCAGTATGCGTTGACCATGTCGCTGGTAGGTCAACAGCGTTTGTAAACCTTCCGCCAGATCTGTTGACTGTTCCTGCATGGTCAACAGTTGATCCGCGAATGCACTAGAAAGGAGAGGGGAGGGAAAGAAGAGGGGTGTATAGGCAGCATAATGATACACATACCCACATGTAGCGCTACACATAATGATGTACCTATCCATATGTACTACAACACAATGCACTACAACATCATCAATCACCACCCGCAACAATCCACAAACACAACACACACACACACACACACACACACGCAAATCCATACCGCTGCACCTGCCCATGCTGCTGCTGTGCCTCAGCCACATGCTGTGCTATGCGTGCTGCCTCCTCCCAGCGTGCCTCAGCCTGCGCTGCACGACTGGCTTCTGCATCATGCAGGGCATCCAACCCACCCTGGAGCAGCTGCTGGGCATGGAGGAGGGAAGCTTCCTGAGCAAGTGAGTGCTGGAGGGAGTCATGGAGGGTGGTGGCTGATGCGTGGAGCTGGTGGAGGGATTGGAGGGCATCATGAACCTTGGGGGTGGGGGGGATGGGAGTGGAGGGGATGGGAATGAGGGGGATGCGAGTGGGAAGGATGGGAGTGGGGGGAGTGGGATGAGGGAGGTGCGAGTGGGGGTGTGCATTTAACATGACAGTGGATTTAGTCTCAGTGATACCCCCCACCCATGTGAATACCTCCACCCATGTGATACTTCTACTTCCACCACGCACCAACCTGGTGTGCAACAGCATCATGCTTGTCATGCAGTGCATTCAGTGTGGTATCCAAACCCCCCAACTGATCATGGGTGGTGTGGAGCTGCTGTTGCACTGCATGGAGGGCATCGGATGCCTGTTGACCACCTGCATGGAGTTCACCGAGTAGAAATTCAGCACGTGCCTCAAAATCCTTGTTTTGTAAAAATAAACACACCCTGTGGGGTGGGGTGGGGTGGGGGGTGAGAGGGGTGTGTGTGGTGCGTGTAAGAGGGTGTGTGTGGTGCGCGCAAGAGGTGTGTATGTAGTGCACGCAAAAGGGGTGGGTGGATTGAAGGGTGCCCACACATACGTGTCGGCTTTTGTGACAAATTCCAAGTGTGTAGAGTAAAACAAGGCGTCCCATGTTTGTGCACAGGTTTGCAGGGGGGTGGTTGGCGGGCACACGTGGGTGGGACGTCCCACAGAAGCACTATGACAGTTTGCCCATGCAAGCGCCAGCCTATTTTTGGTGTCTTGCTGCAGCGTGCGGCAGTCTTGTTGCAGGGCACGGAGCGCCTAGCGGGGGTTGGGGGTGGATGAGGGTCCGCAAGAAGAAGTGTGCTTGGGTGATTTTTACCATACCGTTGTGTAGCAATCAGTGCCAAATATGCGGTCAATAAACGAGGAATCCTCTTTTGCACGGTGCTGCAGACTGCGATATTGGCCTGATGGTGCGACCGTAGTATTCCACAGTATTCGTTTGGTATTCCTGTCCAACACATACCTTGGGCTTCTCGCAACAACGCTGCCGGTACAGGCTGATAGTGAACTACATCATGCTGCTGCCCTGGTCGCTGGAAAAACCACGATGCTGCATGTGCATGCCAACAGCACAAGATGGCAAGCAAAAACAGCATCCAATGCATACTCTACATGTGTTTACATGATGGTCAACGAAAACAACAGGCAAATGAAATACAACCAGCAGTAATAATGTACAACAATATGCTCACAACAAGTCCACCACCTCTTTCAACACCCGCATAGCCTCTCGGAGCTGTGCATCCGTCACATATGGTGCAGGCCCTATGCGCAAAACGTTGCCTCGGTAATCTGTCAACACACCACGCTCCAACAGTGCTGCTTTTATTGCACCTGCATGTGGGCTGGTGAGGGTCAGAAACGCCCCCAGTTCTTGTAGCGGGACATCCAAGTCGAGTGTAATCTTGTCATGGTCTGTGTGTATGATGATGGTGTGTGTAGCAGGGTGGGTAGGAGCATGTATTTGTGTACCTCAATGTCCATACACACATCATCATCACCATTGACACTACCACACATCATCATCACCATTGACACTACCACACACATACACGAAACACCACAACCTACATAAAACCCACCATGTACAAGTCCCTGGTCAACAAATGCTCCCCGCAACACCTCCAGCTGGTGTTGATACAGCTCACGCAATGCATGGGGTGTCATTCCCTGCTGCTCAAAAAAGTCCACCACTGCCGCTGCTCTATACCATGAAACAGGGTCAACGGTTGATCCTACAAAGCGTTGACCATTGTTAGAATGGTAGTTGACCTGGTTGGAGGATACATCTTCAAGGGAGGCAAAATCAGCAAACCACCCTAGGGTTGTTGGGGTATATAGAGTGTGTGTGTATAGTAGGGTGTGTGTGTATATGAGGTGCATGTATATGAGGTGTATGTATATGAGGTGTATGTATATGGCATGTATCACACAGCAGCCCCCTCTCTCCCACCATCGCCCTCTTTACCACCACCACACCCCAAACACCACCACATCCACCAGTGTACACCCACACCCACCACCACACCACAAACACCACCACACCCACACCCACCATCACACCAGTATACACTCGCACCCACCACCACACGAAAACACCACCACCACCACACCAAAACCTACCAGTATACACAGGTCTCCAGTCACAGTCAGCTGGGTAGCGTAAAAAACACACCCCTTCCCCCATTTGCAGGTATTTATAGCCACCTCCCACTATGAAGGCATCATGCAACCCTATGTCTGACAGGGGAAAGGGCATGTTGCCTGAGTGTGGGTGTGTATGGGGGAGTGATGGGGTGTGTATGGGGTGTAGGTGTACATGGATGTGTATGGGGGGTATGTGACGTGGGAGTGATGGCATGTATGTGTATGTACGAGTGCACAAACACACACAAATACACACAAATACTCACAAATACTCACGAAGACACCCACCTAGCACATGGTACACATCCACCAACAATGGCACATCCATCCCCCGAGCAGCACGTGCCAGCACATCCAATTCCCCTGCCATACGCCCAGTTAAGAAAAACACTGCTGATGTCATCACTGCTGAGGTGTCTGGGGTGAGTGCCGCTGCCAGTCGAGAGCCCACAGTGGTTTCTGGGTGTGTGGGGATACGTACAATAGTCCACCCATCTTCTTCCACTGTGTGTGAGAGTGTTTTTGTTTGTGTATGTGCATGTGAATTGATGTGTATGTATTTATATGTCCACGTGTATGTATTTCTGTGTATTAACGTGTCTGTACATGTGTGTGTGTGTGTATGATCAACTACAAATGGTTCATACATCGGTTGAGTTGTCGACGCATGGAGTGGAATTCACCATCAGTGGTGACCAGTCGACGTGCTGCTCTCCGTGGCAAGCCGGAGAGCCAGTGCACAAGGAGCTGATGGGTGTTGGGTGCTGGGGAGGGGGGGTTGGCTGGTGTGATCACCATCATGTGCGCGGGGGGTCGCCACAGCATACCTAGAGAGTATTCGCCATCGTTGTCTTGCATGCATGCTGCAAAGCCACGCTGTACACGTGCAGCTTTGTCCAGGGCAAGGCTCCACTTGCTGTCTACGTAGGATGCTGCATCAAGCCAGCATTGCTGTGTGGCCTCCAATGCAACGTCTGGCCATGCCTGATGGCTGTGTCCGCTGAGCATAATGCGAGTGTCGACCTGATGGACGTAATACGATGTTGTACCCGCTGACGAGGCTAAAGGAGTGGGCATCCGCTGAAGGACGTACAGCCCAAACTGCCCACCATACCTGAAACCGCTTATAGTGCGTCTGCAGCAAAGCAGGATCGAGCATGTTTGCTTTTTGATACGAAGCCGGGCTCATCACGGATCTACAAGGCCATCGTGAGGAGAGTGATGATACGGATGATGGGGGTGTATGCATGACCTTCCTTGTTGTTACATATACAATTATTGTGTACAATTGTGTTACAAAACCCACTACTGCCCTCCCTCACGTGCCAGCGATGTAGACTCAAAAATTTTGTCTGCATTTCCCACCTCAAAACCCTCCCGTCTCTGATTTTCCTCCACTTTTTCCACCCCCTCATACTCTTTCAATACCAGCCTCTCAGCAAATTCCATGTAAGGCCCAGGTATGTTGCACACCTGCCCATCGGCAAATTCAAACATGATCATATCTGCCACGGTGCTCGACTGCAACAAACCACCATCGGGACTGACCTGGGTATAGAGAGTTGATCATAGGGAGGGTGTATTTGAGGGTGTCTAGTTGTGGTGTGGGTGCGTCTTGTTGAAAAAGGTGTGTTTTGCCATGTACATGACACACACATACACATGCAGCATACACACGCCCCATCATCACCCACCTTGAGCACCCCCCCCTCTGCATTCATCACAAATCCAGCCTCTTGCAGTATTGTGTTGAGTGCTTGTATACCCTGAACATTGGGGAGTCTGTGCACTGATATGGTGGTGTGATTGAGTGCATATCCATTGGTGAGGGTCCATGCTGCATACTCTGATTCCTGTGGGGGGGGGTATTGTGTTTGTGTGTGTGTGTGTGTGTGTGTGTGTGTGTGTGTGTGTGTGTGTTGCATCTGTGTGTGTGCATAGATCATGGTGTTGCATGCATACACTCCAAACAACCACCACCACCACCACCACAATAATAACAACAAAAACACACATCCTCAGAAACAACCACCACCACAACAAAAACAACAAAAAAACAAAAACACAACCGACCTTGCTCAGTGTCTCAAAATCCTGCAAGGTAGGTGTTGACCATGGAAGGGCACCTGTGAGGGACCCCACCACGCTATAGGGCCCCACATGGGCATCTTTGGTGTACCGCAGTATAATGGATTGGGAAAGGGGACTCAGTTTTTCCACTTGCAATTGACTTATGAAAATGCGGGGGAGGGCAGGGTCGCCATTGGGAGGGGCATACCTGTTGCATGGTGTGTGCATGGGAGAAAAAATGTGTGGATGTGGAGAAGAAGAGGGGAGAATTTCAAATGTCTTGAGTATTGCACAGACCAAAAATGCACCACCTGCATACACATGTGCACATCCTCCCTACACACACGACGCTGTCACACCCTCCCCCCCCCTTGTGTTCACATACACACACCCTCTCCCAACACCATACCAGTATGCTTCTAGGTGTTTGTTTTCAAATACCAAGCGATCCCGTTGCTGGTACCCAAAGTGCTCAAATGTCTGTGCTAGGGATGCTATGCCTAGCCCTTGTGTGTTGAATGTGCGAAACGCAAAGTGGTCGTAGTAAATTTGGTCTGATGGCTGAGGGACCAGGGTGGCAAGGAGATCCATGACAGCAGTCCCAGTGGAGCAGCGTGCAAAGTAGGCATCCACTATGCCACCCAACATGCCTCGCAGGAGTGGGTGTCCATGCTGAGGGAGTGCGGACGAGCAAAGGGGGGTTGTGCATGCCTCACCATAGGGGTGCCTCAATATACACCTGCATTGCGCACCTTGCTCGCATAGCAACGTTGTTGGTTGATGATAGGAGCAATGCGAGTCAGGGATGGTCGATGATGACCGAGCATCTGACACATCATGATCACCTTTGTTTGTCCTACAATCGTGCACGTTTGAACACGTGTTACAATTGTTCAAATGACTAAAACATACTACTACTAAAACGTGCCACGAAATAAATGCCATTTCAGTTGCAGTTGGTATTGCAATGTGGGGCGTGCAGCACGGGTTTGCAATGCTGGTGAAAACACATCAAAATCATGTGCCTCGAGTGCTTGTAGGTAATCTGCAGCACTCACAGACGACAGTAAGAGTGGGCGAGCACTGGCTGGGACTGTATCTTGGCGGCTGCGAGCCTCGTCCAAGTGTGCCTGGGGGGTGTTTTTGAAGGGTATGATATTGAGTGTGTGATTATGTGCGTGTGTACACAAGTGCAATCTACACCAACCACATCATCATCATTGTAGCAGTATGGTACATGTATTGTGTTCATATACCCCCCACATTTAGCCACAACATCACATACCTTGGCGATTGTTGCAACATCAAGCACCGTGTCCTTCAAAGCCTCACTCGACTGCCCTCGTATCACAGACTCTGTTGACAGCCCATGTGCCGCACAAACCAGGCCTGGCAAGTAACACCGCCGCAGTGTGGCATGGTATGGGATGCCTTGCAACAGACGCACCATGCCTATGGCCTTGCCCAGGTGCATGGCTGTGTGATGGGATGCTTGATCAAATGCATTTGCTGCTTCAAGCTGAGAATGTGTGGAAAATAGGTGAAACAATGATGGTGTGACACTATGATGGGATTTGCATCCATGTTCAATGCTCATCCACACACAACCACTCCTCCACACCTGCAAGTACAGCAGCTGTCCTGCAGTCCCATCAGCATAGCGTTCCATGTCGTCCATAGACTTGAACCTGGTCACACGCTCGGGATGCTCGCTGTCCTCACTGCGCATCGCGACCAACTGCTGCAATCGGTAGCGAGTGAGATGGACTGTCTGCATCACCTGTGACAGTGCCTGGAGGACAGGATGCTCGGGTGGGGTACCTTGGTAACAGCTATTGAGGCCATCCCGCCACCACTGTGTGTGTGTGTGTGTGAAAAAGGGAGGGTGAGGTGGTAAGGGATGGTTGCCCAGCAATGCTGGGGACCATACCTCAAAACGCAGCAGCTGCAAAGGAGCCTCCTGGGTGCTGCTGGGGATCAATGCCACTTCAATATTGAATGCACGCAACGCAAGAATTGCAGGGCGTAGGGCCTGTGATGGATGGTTGCAGGATATTGATATGTGTGGCCATCGCTCCTGCTCCAACAACAACAAACCTTGGGAAGTTGCACTGCCCATAGGTAGTTTTCATAGTCGTATGACCTGGGAATCATACAGGAGTGCTTGCCATTCTGATCAGCACACAGAAATGTGTCTCATCAACACACCTTAGACGGGCTGCACAATAAGCAAATACTTGTGCGTCATATACATGAGGCTGTGAGGTGGTGTACAATCGTTGCAATAGCTTGCTCGTCAAATGTTTCCCTCCAACATTCACCATAATGATGGTGCAGAAGTGGAGCACAAGTGGCTTCAATGTTTAACAATGTTACCAACAAATATGTATATCAAACGGGGTTGTCAAGTCAAAGTCTGTCAAAGGGTTGTGTGCATATAAAGAAAACCAGCACAACAACACGTCAATCGTTATTCCTCCTGCTGGGTTGCAGGAAAGTATCAACTCGCACTCTCATACACACAGTCAGTCACTCCTGCTGTCAGTCATCTGGTGGATGCCAGCCCTTTTGGCGTGGAAACCGTGACCGGCAGCCCTGTTTCCATCGCTCCAACAGGGCATGCATCCGCAGTGGCACGTTTGATATGATGCTGTCTAATCCCATTTCCAGTGCGTAAAACAACTCTTCTGGTTTGTCAATCACCCATGAATGAATAGGTTTGCCAGTGGCCTTGGCTTCCTGGAAAAACGAGCGCTCCATTTTGATGCTGGGTGCAAGCATTGCATACACTGTTAGGTCGGTTGCTGTCACATTAACCACATTGGCTCTTTCCGTGCCATTGGGATGTACTATTGTATCCTGTGTGGAGGTGTTGGGAGATGGTGATGACGACATTGATCCACCCAAATGGTTCAATGATCACAACCCCAACGTACCGCAAAGCCACGAATTTTGGGTCCCCACCATATGCCCTCATTATTCATGACATAATCCTGTGGCTCCCACATGGCTGCCAATGCAAGGTAATCAGTCACACCATGCTTTTCCGCATGCTTCATCACTGTCCAGATGCTGTCCTTGTTAAACGTCTCTCCCTTCAAATCCAACACCATCATTGGCGCACTGTGTGGGGTTGATGTGTTGATGAGGTTAATGTGTTGATGGAAAGCGATTTGGTGGGATGTACTGCATGTGGCTGTGACATGGGATGTCGAGTGCTATACTGTATGCGATGCATGCTGTTGTATGCCATGCCACCTTTTTCCTCAAAGATACACCTTTTTCTCGTGTCCCCAGTGCACATGCTCCCAGCGCACATGTTCCCAGTGCACATGTTCCCAATGCATCCTGACCCCCCCAAACAATCCCCCCCAACACCATACTTTCTATAATTGGGTTGTGTCTTTGAATTAAGCCATGGTTTGACATCCAATTTCCTGATCATCTTGCCAAACTGCTCAAACAACTGTGTGGGGGAACAGCATTGTGAGGAACATTGTGTGGCAGAACAAACACCATCAAAACACACATGCACGTCTATCATCATCACCAAAAACTGGTATATCCAACCATACTCCTTTCAAAACACACAAAAACCATAAACGTACCACATCGGTGATGGGAAAGTCCTCATCGCCAGCACCAAGTGAACGAATCATAACAACTGTGTTGTTCTTTAGTGTCAGACGCACATCACCAATGGCAGAGCCTATGGTGTCCTGTAGGCGCTGCGGGTGCGTTGCCACAACAAAATTATCACGTGTCTTCATAAAGTCGACATCAAAGCAGTGAATGCCTTGGTCCCATAGCGCCTGATACGCCCCCAGCGAGCCATTGCTAATTCTCAACTCGTGTGCATTGGCTTGATGGGAACACACACGTAACGCCTCTGTTTGTCTGCATCCCAATGTGCTGAGCTGCGTGTAACTCACTGTGTTGAGAGTGAAATGGATGATGTACAATCCACAACACCATCCACGACCCCCGATCATACCGTCATATCCATATGGTACACGTGCTGTCAAATGTTCAAGGGGCAATACAATCTTTTCCTGGGTGTGCGAGGTGGCAATGTGTCAACGGTAGGTGCGGGGTTGGTGAGTAGAAACGACAAGATCGTGCAACTGTTGCACTGCCACCTTGCACTATACACCACCTAGCATGCATGTAAATCCACGCACCTGTCCAAACTGCATAACAAGGACAAACACACAAGCAATCAGACCAAGTAATGCTGTTATTCGCCACCAATCTGGCTTTGCACGCCATGAGTGCCACTTTATCCGTGCCCATGGTCCATATGAACCAATCCCTCGATGCTTCATCGCCGGGAGCACGACGCGGGGCTGCAGAATCCCAGCAGCGTTTTAAGATTCAACACGCGGGCTGCCAGTGTAACTACGTGCTATGTGGGTCTGCTGCGACTGTGTCATATCTGTGATGGTCATCCTAGAGTGTCTAGCGTTTTGATGTGAGTAAGTTGAAAGTTGATTAATTGATGTTACAACCCACCATCATGGTTGCTGCTGCAGCTGCGAAATTTCCTTGATAATAACAGCTTTTTCCTCTCGAAACTGCTCATCGTCTGTGCGTGGGGGTGGTGATCATGGGGATGGTATGTTCTTGAGTGGTGGCGCCTGTTGTTTGTAGAGAATCCAACAACCATCCCCATCGCCTACCTCGATCAGTATGAAAGTCGCTGAGATACTTGACCAGCTTCTCCTTGTTGACCGCCAAAATGTTGACAATGGCCTTGGGCTTTTTCGGGTTGGCCACAAAGACCTGTGTGCAACACAGAAGAACGTGAGTGTTGTCGACTCACACACACAGTATACATCGCAAACCATATCAATCCGTTCCAGCATGTTGTTGCTCTCTCCATACAACACGCACACCTTGAACACATGAAATGCTTCATACTGAATGCTGCGTGATCCATCCTTGAGCAGGTTCATCATGAGCATCAAGTTGTTCACATCAGCCACATATCGCATCATGATCTGCACATTGGCACGATTGAGCAGCAGCTCTCCCAGCAACTGTGGATAGGGTGGAATGGGTTGATTCATGTGATGCATACTGTGTGCAACACTTGTGTAACCACCCACCTCTCGGGGGGAAAAAAGGGGGCACCCACGTACACTTACAATATACACACAAGCACAAACACAACACCTCACCTTGAGTGATTGCCTCCGTGTGACAAAGTTGTCAGACCGTAACAAGCCCGTGTAGAGCTGGAAAAACTGTGTTTTTTGGACAAACATCACAGCGTGTGTGTACATAGGAGCATGACACCACACCATGGTGTACACCCAAACGACACATTCCACTGTACATACACAACGCATCCATACACCACATCGTTCACATGCACATCACTCACACACCTCGTCATAATTATCCGACAAGTATTTGGCAACCATGGGCTTGTGTCTTGTGAGCAAGTCTTTGAATGTGCTGTATGCATCAGATGCAATCTCAAAGTTGGACACCTCCACTCGCCTGAAAAATTCGGGAAAGGTATCGCTATACAGCAATTGACGTGCAAGGTCCTCGTTACGTATGCAATCACGCAGCATGGCACCACAATTCAATGCCACCTCTGGGTTGTTGTACCTGTATGAGGGTGGTGGTGGTGGTGATGATGATGATGATGATGATGATGATGATGATGATGATGATGATGATGATGAT
>VFQP010000655.1_pt1 | contig 59413 bp, 50 predicted proteins | sample 3512351 | NCBI WGS metagenome assembly VFQP01 (sample SAMN10412372, study PRJNA504923) | tailings metagenome | isolation source: Relicate 1 Philex TSF1 revegetated site | place: Philippines: Tuba, Benguet | collected 2017-08-29 | reverse complement strand
GCCCAGGAACATCTGGATCATGCCGACCACGGTGCCGAACAGACCCAGCAGCGGGCCGGCCGCGGCGATCGTGCCGAGCGCATTGAGATAGCGCTCCATGCGGAAGGCGATGTGCCGGCCGACGTCCTCGACCCGCTCGCGGATCTCGTCGCGCGGCCGGTTGCGCACGTCGAGCGCGGCCGCCAGCAGGGCCCCCAGCGGCGCCGTGTTGCGCAGCGATTCGATGTGCGCCGGATCCAGCGCGCCGCGCGCCGCCCACACCCGCACTTCCTGACCCAGTCCCGGAGGCAGCACGGCGGTGCGGCGCAGTGCCCAGAACCGCTCGACGATGATCGCCAGCGCGAGCGCCGACAGCAGCAGCAGCGGAATCATCGGCCAGCCGCCGGCCTTCACCAGTTCGAGCACGCAAACCCCTTCGGCCCGCGGCCGGTTCAGTCGTCGGAATAGGATAGCGCAGCCCGTGACCGCGCCCAGCGCGCATCACGCTGCGCCGCATCCCACAGCCGCGGACGCCGGAGCCGCTGCGCGTCCACCGCCGGTCCGTCGGCATCCAGGCGGATCCGGAGCGCGCCGCCGGTGGCCGTGCCCAGCACCACGCTGCCGGCATCCGTCCAGCGCGCGGCCACGGGCGCATGCGGATGGCCGAAGCGGTTGCCGTGGCCGGCCGACATCAGCGCATAGTGCGCGCCGCTCGCCGCGACGAACGCCGGATCGGACGAACTGCGGCTGCCGTGGTGCGCGGCCACGACGACCTCGGCCTGCAGGGCGTCGACATCGCGGTGCACCAGCAGCCGCTCGACCACGGCGTCGATGTCCCCCGGCAGCAGCAGCCGGCCGTACGCCGTGTCCACCCGCAGCACGCAGCTCGAGGGATTGCGGAAATCCGGGAAATGCACGTCGGGATGCAGGAACCGGAAGGTCACGCCGTCCGCCTGCCAGGCGCTGCCGGCCAGACAGGGCGCGGCCCCGGGCACACGGTCCCACTGCGGGGCGAATACCACCGGCGCGGCGAACCGGCGCTGCACCGCGGGAAAGCCCCCGGCATGGTCGGCGTCGCCATGACTGACCACGATCGCATCCAGCCGGCGCACGCCCAGCGCATGCAGCGCCGGCACCACGACGCGCTCGCCTGCGTCGAAGCCGTCGGGCACCGCCGGACCGGTGTCGTAGAGCACTGCATGCGTGGCCGTGCGCACCAGCACCGCCAGGCCCTGCCCCACGTCCAGCACGACCGCCTCGGCCGCGCCGGCCGCCGGCAGGCGCCGGTCCGGCCACAACAGGGGCAGCCACAGCAGGGCAGCGAGCGCCTTGCCCGGCACGCCGCGCGGCAACAGCATCCAGAACGCGGCCAGCAGTGCCAACGGCAGGGCCAGAACGTGCGGCTCGGGCAGCCACCACAGCGCGAAGGGGCTGGCGGCGAGGCGCTCGAACAACGGCCAGCTCAGTGCGAACGCCCACGCAGCCGCCTGCCAGGCCCAGTCACCGGCCCCGGAATGCAGCGCTTCGAGCCCCGTGCCCACCAGGGCCAAGGGCACCACGACCAGACTCCACCACGGAATCGCCACGAGGTTGGCGATCGGCCCGGCGAGCGAGGCCTGTCCGAACAGCGTGGCCGTCAACGGCAGCAGCCCCAGGGTGGCCACCCATTGCGAGGCCACCAGACCGCGCGCCGCCGACAGCTCGCGCGCATCGGGCAGGCACCAGACGAGCCACGCGACACCGGCGAAGCTCAGCCAGAAGCCGGCCGACAGCACGGCCATCGGATCGACCAGCACCACGGCCGTCGCCGCGTACGCCAGCGCATCGGCGATGCGCAGCTGACGCCGCGCCAGTCGCGCCGCGGCCACCACCGCGATCATCAGCACCGTGCGCACCGTCGGCAGCTCCCAGCCGGCGACCGCGGCGTAGCCCGTCGACGCCAGCAAGGCCACCGCCGCGGCGCCCTGGGGCCGCGGGATCACCCGCGCCAGCGCCGGCACGCACCACCACAGCCCCGTCGCCAGCAGCGCGAAGAAGCCGCCGACCATGCCGACGTGGAACCCGGAAATCGCGATCAGGTGCGTGAGTCCGGTCGCACGCAACGCCTCCCAGTCCAGATCGCCGAGCGCGCGCGTGTCGCCGATCGCGAGCGCGCGTACGTAGCGCGAGGCGTCGCCGTCGACCACGGCATCGATCCGGTCGGCCACCGCAGCCCGCCAGCCGTCCACGCCGCGGCGGCCGCCGCCCTGCTCGACCGCCTCGCGGGTCCGCACGTAGCCGACCGCGGTGACCCGCTGCGCCATCGCGTGCTTCTCGCCGTCCATCCACCCCGGATTGCGCAGGCTGCGCGGTGCCCGCACGCGCGCGGTGAATCGCCAGTGGCTGCCGGGCTCGAGCGCATGCCGGCGCGCGTCGGGCTGGCTGCCCCGCGGGTCGTACCAGGTCAGGCGCAGCAGGCGGCCGCGCAGGGCCTCCGGCACCGCGCCCCCCTCATCGACGCGAAAGGCGAAGCGGGTGCGCTGCGCCTCGTGGACCGGCAGCTGCACCACATGCCCGCTCAGCACGACGTCCGCGCGCTCGAGATCGCCCGGCAACTGCAGGCCGAGACTGTGCGCGACGTGCAGACCGCACAGCGCCGCGCCGAACAGGCCGGCGCCCGCGGCGCGTCGCCACCGCCGACCGCGCGCCCATGCGGCGAGCCCGGCCAGCGCACCTGTCGCCAGCGCCCAGACCGGCGGCAGCGCCGGCAGCGCCAACAGGCCGGCCGCACCGAGCACCAGCGCGGCGGCCGTCGCCTGCCCGAACACCGGTAACGCCATCGGCAGCGGGTGCGCCCCTGCCCCGTCGATCCCCGTGGCGGCGCGCGTGTGATCGGGGGGCACGGTGTCTGCGGCTCGGTCCATTGCGCCAGCGTGTCGGCGTGCGGGTCCGGGCCCCATCCGCGTTCCGGTCGCCACGCTGTCGGGAAAGCCCGGTCACGTGGCGCTCCATCCTCAACGGCGATCATCGCGGCGATGTCCGACACCTGTCCCGTTCGCAGCTTTCCCCCGGTCGTCGCCCCCGGCGCGCGGGTGCTCGTGCTCGGCAGCATGCCGGGCCATGCCTCGCTCTCCGCGCAGCGCTATTACGCCCATCCGCGCAATCTGTTCTGGCCGATCATGGGGGCCTTGTTCGAGGCCGGGCCCGAACTGGCGTACGCGGCACGCCTGCGCCGGCTGCAGGCCTGTGGCATCGCGCTGTGGGACGTGGCCGGCGAATGCGTGCGTCCCGGCAGTCTCGATGCGCGTATCCGCGCCGACACCGTGGTGGCGAACGACATCGCCGGCCTGCTCGATGCGCATCCCGGCATCCAACGGCTCTGCTTCAACGGGGCGACCGCCGAGACGCTGTTCCGGCGCCATGTGCTGCCGACGCTCGCCGCACCGCCCGAGTGTGTACGCCTGCCGTCGACCAGCCCCGCACACGCGTCCATGGGCTTCGCGGCCAAGCTCGAAGCCTGGCGTTCGGGGCTCGACGCCGCCGTCTGACCGGGCACGACGCAACGGATCGTCCCGTCCGGACGCCGTGTTGCAGCGCCGGCCGCTGGCATGCTGGATGCCCGCCCAGGCCAGGAGCCGTCATGACCACACTGATCCAGCCCCGCACGCACGACCTCGGCGGCGGCTTCGAGGTGCGCCGCGCCGTCCCCACCCTCCAGGCACGCAGCGTGGGGCCGTTCGTCTTCGTCGACCACATGGGGCCTGCGGTGTTCGAACGCGGCGCCGGTATCGACGTGCGCCCGCATCCGCACATCGGCCTGGCGACGGTGACCTTCCTGTGGGCCGGCACCATCCACCACGCCGACACGCTGGGTTCGTCGCAGGACATCACGGTCGGCGACGTCAACTGGATGACCGCCGGGCGCGGCATCGCGCATGCCGAGCGCACGCCGCTCACCCTGCGCGAAGGCGAGCAGCCGCTGCACGGCATGCAGACCTGGGTGGCGCTGCCGAAGACGCACGAAGAAACCGCACCGGAGTTCCACCACCATCCCGCGAGCACGCTGCCCCAGTTCCGCCGCGACGGCGCCTGGGTGCGGGTGATCGCGGGACGCGGCTTCGGCGAGGAATCGCCCGTGCGCGTGTTCGCCGACACGCTGAACGTCGCGCTCGATCTCGACCCCGATGCCGAACTGTCGATTCCGCCATCGCATGCCGAGCGCGCGCTCTACGTGCTCGAGGGCGATGCCCAGCTCGACGGCGCCGACGTGCCGGCGCGCCACCTCGCCGTGCTCGATGCCGGTTCACCGGCCGTGCTGCGCGCGAAGACGCCGTTGAAGGCGATGCTGTTCGGCGGCGAGCCGCTGGACGGCCCCCGGCACCTGTGGTGGAACTTCGTGTCGTCGTCGAAGGACCGGATCGAGCAGGCGAAGGACGACTGGCGAGCCGGCCGATTCGGCAAGGTTCCGGGCGACGACGAGTACATTCCACTTCCCGAAAAGTGAACTTCGTCACACATTATCCTGCGGCGCAGCACGCGAGTAGCGGTATCGTCAAGACGGGGTGACACACAGGGGAATCTCGATGCACATCACACGATCACTGGTACTGGTCGGCACGCTGCTCGCCGCCGGTGCGGCGCAGGCGCAGACCGCGAACGACTGCCCGCAGCTTCCCGCCGGCACGGCGACCCAGTGGGAAGTCCAGCAGGGTCCGAGCTTCGTGTTCTGCCGCGCAGTGGAGCGCGATACCGCACGGCAGGCCTTCGCGGTGACCATCGGCCGCGAAGCGACGTTCAAGCCGCGCCGCACCGACCGCGTCGGCAATCGCGTGTCCATCGACGGCAATCCGACCTACTGGCACGCGCCGCAGAACGATCTGTCGACCGGCACCTTGGTGCGCGAAACGCTGCTGGAACTGCCGTCGGGCGATTACGCGCACATCATCGTGCGCGCGAACGACGAAACCCAGCTCACGCGTGCGCTGCAGGAAGTCGAAGGCCTGCACTTCTCCGGCATCCGGCTCGGCAGCAAGTAACCCCGTCGGGCGGCCGGGCCGCGTCCGGCCGCCTGCATCGCGTCCGCACGACGACACCGGCCGGGCGTCCGCGTCAGAAGCGGCCCTGCTGGAAGTCCACGAACGCCTGCATGAGTTCCTCGCGGGTGTTCATCACGAACGGCCCGTGGCGGGCGACCGGCTCACGCAGGGGCCGGCCGGCGACGAGGATCAGCCGCGTCTCCGCGTCGCTCGCCAGCACCTGCAGGCGGGCGCCGCCGCCGAGCACGGCGAGTTCCTGCTGCGCCAGGGGCCGTGCGTCCTCACCCTCGCCGAGCTGCAGCCCGCCCTCGTAGACGTAGGCGAACGCGTTGTGGCCGTCGGGCAGCCGGTAGGACCAGGCGGCGCCGGCCTGCAGCGTGATGTCCAGATACACCGGCTCGGTGGCCGGTTGCGCGATCGGACCGGACACCCCGTCGACCGCGCCGGCGATGAGCTTCACCGACACGCCCGGCGCCGGGGACACCACCGGCAGTCCGTCCGGCGCGAACTCCTGGTACTTCGGCGCGGTCATCTTGTCCTTCGCCGGCAGGTTGATCCCCAGCTGAAAACCGCGCATGCGACCGGCTTCCTGCTCCGGCATCTCCGAATGCACGAGGCCGCGGCCTGCGGTCATCCACTGCACGCTGCCCGGCACCAGCAGCCCTTCGTTGCCGTGGTTGTCCTTGTGACGCATGCGGCCGTCGAGCATGTAGGTCACGGTTTCGAAGCCGCGGTGCGGATGGTCGGGAAACCCGGCGAGATAGTCCTCGGCGCGGTCGGTACCGAATTCGTCGAGCATCAGAAACGGATCGAGATCCGGCAGCTGCGGCGTGCCGATCACGCGTGTGAGTTTCACGCCGGCGCCGTCGCTGGCGGCCATGCCACGCACGGTGCGGACGATACGGGCGGCATCGGGGATCGCGCTCATCGGTCGACTCCTCTCGGGGGGTGCGAAAGACGATGCGGGCACGCCGACGCGTTTGCACGTGCGCAGGTGGAACGGTGGTTTCCGTGGAGACGGCGAAGGGCCGGAGCGCCCGCGCATACGGACACCCCGCGTCCTCGGCTCGTCGCCGGCGCTCGCCCCGGGTTCGCGCGCGACCACGGCGCAAGGCGGCAAGCGAGCCGGCGCCGCGTCCACGCGGGCGAGGCGCCTCCCGTACCTGCGCCCGCGACTCAGCGCGCGGTGAGCCGCCACGCGCGGTGGATGCGCGGGTTGCGCTCGAAGTCCGGCGGAATGGTCGCGGCCGTGATGTCTTCGACATGCGCGAACGCACCCACGGCACCGGTGTCGAGCCTGAAGCGGCGGAAATTGTTGGAGAAGTACAGCACGCCGCCCGGCGCGAGACGCGCGACGGCGGCCTCGAGCAGGCGCACGTGCTCGCGCTGGATGTCGAAGTCCTTCGCGCGCGCCGAGTTCGAGAACGTCGGCGGATCGCAGAAGATCAGGTCGAACTGCGCGGTCTCCGCTTCCAGCCACTGCACGGCATCGGCCTGCACCAGACGGTGCTTCGCGCCGCCGAAGCCGTTCGCGGCGAGGTTGTCGGCGCACCACTGCAGGTAGGTCCCCGACAGGTCGACGGTGGTCGTGGTGCGTGCGCCACCACCGGCCGCGTGCACCGTGGCCGCACCGGTGTAGCCGAACAGGTTGAGGAAGCGCGTGTCGGCGGCTTCGTCGGCAATGCGCAGACGCATCGGGCGATGGTCGAGAAACAGGCCGGTGTCGAGGTAGTCGAACAGGTTCACGCGCAGGTGCACGCGGCCCTCGTCGACCAGCAGGAACTCGTGCCGCGCATCGAAGCGACCGTACTTGCTGCCGCCCTTGCCCTTCGCACGCGTCTTGACCGCGATGCGCTCGCGCGGGATGCGGAACACGTCGCGCGAGGCGGCGAGCACGTCCCCGAAGCGGCGCCGGGTCACGTCCTCGGGAATCTCGGCCGGCGCGGCGTATTCCTGGACGTGCAGCCACAGGGGCGCGCCCTCGGCGCTCACGTCCGCTTCGGACTGGATGTAGACGTCGATCGCGGCCGCGTATTCGGGCAGGTCGGCGTCGTAGACGCGGTAGCAGGTCACGCCTTCGCGCTCGCGCCAGGCCTTGAGCTTGCGCAGGTTCTTGCGCAGGCGGTTGGCGACCATCGTCGCGCCTTCGCCCAGTGCCTCGGGGTTGTCACTGACGGCACGCTGCGGCGGGCGCACCGGGTCGCAGACGATCAGGCTGCACTCGAGTGCGCCGTTGAACACCTGGTAGTTCTTCTTCGCGCGCAGGCCGGTCGCGTGCGCGAGCTCGGCATCGCCGCAGAGCAGGCTCGCGCGCCACCCGGGCACGGCGCGCGCCAGCGCATGGCCGAGCGTGCGGTACAGCGCGGGATCGGCGGCCAGGCGCGCGTCGTAGGGCGGATTGCAGACCGCGAGCCCACGCGTCACCGAGTCGGCCAGCGCGGCGTCTTCCTGCGACGCCGGCGGCACGGGCGCCTGCAGCGTGGCGACATCGCCGATCCGCCAGTCGATCGCCTCGCGCAGGCCGGCGGCGGTCGCGTTCTCGCGCGCGGCGTGGATGGCGTGCGGGTCGAGATCGCGGCCGAAGAACACCGCGCGCAGACGCTGGCGGCCGCTGCGCTCGCGCGCGAGCGCCTCTTCGCACAGCGTCCTCCACTGTTCGGTGTCGAAACCGAGCCAACGGCTGGGCGCATGCCCGGCCGTCGCCGCGCCGCCGTCGCGCGACAGGCCGGGCGCGACATCGGCGGCCATCAGCGCGCCCTCGATCAGCAGCGTGCCGCTGCCGCACATCGGGTCCAGCAGCGCGCCGCCCTCGGCGTAGAGCGCCGGCCAGCCGCCGCGCAGCAGCACCGCCGCCGCCAGATTCTCCTTGAGCGGCGCTTCGCCCTGCGCGCGGCGCCAGCCGCGGCGATGCAGCGGGCCACCGCCCAGGTCCACCGACAGCAGCGCGCGGCCCTTGCGCACCACCAGGCTCAGGCGCAGGTCCGGCGATTCGACGTCGACATCCGGGCGCGCACCCGTCGCTTCGCGCAAGCCGTCGACGATCGCGTCCTTGACCCGCTGCGCGGCGTAACGCGCGTGGGTGATCGCGCTGCCCGAGACGTGCGGGTCGATCGCCAGCGTCATCGTCGCGTCGAGATGCGCGGTCCAGTCGATCGCGCGCGCGCCGGCGTAGAGCGCGTCCTCGTTCTCGCAGGCGTAGTCGGCGATCGGCCACAGCACGCGGCTGGCCAGACGCGACCACAGCACCGCGCGTTGCGCGTCGTGCAACGTGCCTTCGACATTCGCGCCGGCGGTGGTCGCCGTGGCGTGCGCGCAGCCGAGTGCGAGCAACTCGTCGACGAGGAGGTATTCGAGGCCCTTGGGGCAGCTGGCGAAGAATTTCATGGGAATCCGGATGCTGCGTGGAATGTGTTCGCGCCGCGGTTCACGACGACCCGCGCTCGGGGTGGGCGTCGGGCCGACGGGCGTTCACCGGGTGGCGCCAGTGGACGGGAGACCCGCGGCGGGCGAAGGTGATGGACGCCCGCCTAGGCGGGCATGACGGACGCACGTGTGGCAGCGGGTGCGGACACCGGGGCGCTGGACGTCAAAGCGACCGCAACAGCGCCGCGAACGCATCCGCCGACGCCTCGACATGCGCGGTCAGGCGGTGAGTGTCGTCGACCAGCAGCAGACGCGCGCGACGTGCACCGGTCCAGCCGACGACATCGGCCGCGGGAATCAGCTCGTCGCCCCAGCCGTGCACGACCGCCAGCGGCACCTCGGCCGCCTGCAGCGGATGCGCCGCATCCAGACGCACCGGCGGCGCCATCAGGAACAACGCGGCCACCGGCACCTGCAGCGAGACCCGACCGGCGATCCAGGCGCCGAGGCTGGAGCCGGCCAGCACCACCGGTCCGCGTCGCGCGGCGGCCATCGTCAATCCCAGCAGGCGCTCCACGCGCGCGGCGACATCGCCGAGCGGGCTGACCTCGCGCCTGCCGTCGAGATCGGTGTAGTCGGGTCGCTCGTGGCTCCAGCCCAGCCGTTCGGCGGCCTCGGCGAGCGCGGTGACCTTGGTCGCTTCGGGGCCGCTCTCGAAGCCGTGCGAGAGGATGCAGTGGCCGCGCGCGCTCATGCGTCCACCCACTCGACCGCGTCGCCGATCGCCAACGTCCCGCCCGCGATCACCCGCGCGCACAGACCGCCCATGCCGCGCATGGCGTTGTAGCCGCCGGGTCCGAGCAGCGCTTCCATCTTCGAACACGGATCGCAGGGCGCCGTGCCCTCGAGCAGCGCCGTACCGACGCGGAAACGCCGCCCCTTGAGCGCGATCAGCGGAATGCCCGACACCACCAGGTTGCGCCGCAGTGCGGCCGGCGCGACCTCGGCATGCCCGCTGAGCGCGGCGATCACCGGCAGGTGCTCGGCCTGGATCAGGGTCACGCCGCGCTTGCCGCTGCCGCCGGTGTAGCGATCACCTTCGAGGCCGCCGCCGGTCGCCGCTACAGCGCTTTCAACGATCTCGACCGGCTCGTCGCGGGCCGGCCGCAGGCCGATCCAGTCGACCCGCCCGGCGCGCGGAAACTGCGTCATCAGGGCGTGCAGATCGGAATTCGGCGGCGGGTTTCTCATGGGTGAATGCTAGCATCCGCGCCATGTCCGACCCCACGTCCGCGCCCCGGATCACGCTGCAACCGTTGCCCTATGTGGGCCTGCTGCCGCCGCGCGCGGCGTCCGACATCACCCTCGCGGTCGTCCACTGCACCGAACTGCCCGACCTCGCCACCGCGCGTGCCTACGGCGAGCGCGTGCTCTACGACAGCGGCACCGGCGCCAGCGGTCACTGGTACATCGATCGCGACGGTTCGATCGTCGAATACGTACCGGCCACGCGGGTCGCCCATCACGTGCGCGGTCACAACGCGCACTCGGTCGGCATCGAACTGGTCAACACGGGTCGCTTTCCGGACTGGTACGACAGCCGCCGCCAGGCGATGGACGAGCCCTACCCGCCCGTCCAGATCGAGGCGCTGGCCGCCCTGCTCGCCCATCTGCGCGAGGCGCTGCCCGCGCTGCGCGACATCGCCGGGCACGAGGATCTGGATACCGGACACATCGCCGCCAGCGACGATCCGGCGCGCACGGTCGCCCGCAAGCGCGATCCCGGCCCCTTGTTTCCCTGGCCCGCGCTGCTGGCGCGGGTACCGCTGCAACGCATCGGCGTCTGAACGCCGGGGTCAGGGCCCGGGCTCGGCCCACCTATAATCGTCGGCCGGCACGCTCCGCGCCGCCGCTCCCTTCCGTGCACGGTTTCCGCGATGACGCCCCCCGTTTCCGAACTGATCGATCTGCTCTCGCTCGAACGCCTCGAGGACGACCTGTTCCGCGGCCAGAGCCGTGACATCGGCACCAAGTACGTGTTCGGCGGCCAGGTGCTGGGCCAGGCGCTGTCCGCGGCGCAGGCGACGATGACCAGTCCGCGCCCGGCGCATTCGCTGCACGCGTATTTCCTGCGCGCGGGTGATGTCGAGGCGCCGATCGTCTACGACGTCGACCGCACGCGCGACGGCGGCAGCTTTTCGGTGCGCCGGGTGACCGCGATCCAGCACGGCAAGGTGATCTTCTTCTGCGCCGCCTCGTTCCAGGAGGAGGAGGCCGGTGCCGAGCACCAGCTCTCGATGCCCGAAGTGCCCGCACCGGAGGACATCGAGCCGCAGGATCCGCTGCCGGCCGCGGTGCTGGCGACGCTGCCGGTGAAGGTGCAGCGCTGGCTCGACCGCAGCGGTCCGTTCGAATTCCGCCACGTCTACCCGCGTGACGAACTCAAGCCGCCGAAGCGCCCGCCGTTCCAGCAGATGTGGTTCCGCCTGACCGGCCCGGTCGGCGACGCGCCCGTGCTGCACCGCGCCCTGCTGGCCTACGCGTCCGATTTCCAGCTGCTCGGCACCGCGACCTTCCCGCACGGCATCAGTTACTACCAGCCGAACGTGCAGATGGCCTCGCTCGATCACGCGCTGTGGTTCCACCGCCCGTTCCGGGTGGACGACTGGCTGCTGTACTCGCTCGACAGCCCCAGTGCCCAGGGCGCGCGCGGCCTCGCCCGCGGACAGATCTTCGACCGCAGCGGACGGCTGGTCGCCAGCACTGCGCAGGAAGGCATGATCCGGGCGCGCCCGGCCGCGTCGCCCACGCCGGCGGCCGGCTGAGATGCGCCAGGTCTTCAGCAGCCCCCGGCTGGAAAACGTCGAGCGCGTGGCCGAGCTGCTGCGCGCCGAGGACATCGAGGTGCGTATCGTCAACGGCCGCTCGTACAAGGGCAGCCGGCGCAGCAATTTCAGTTACCGCGAGGGCGCCAGCGGTCCGCGCCCCTCGGTGTGGGTGGTGCGCGCCGAAGACCAGACCCGCGCCCGCGCGCTGCTGCGCGAGGCCGGCCTGCTGCAGAACCTGCCGTCCACCCGCAGCTATCTGGGCCAGGGCGAGGTCGTGTTCGCCACCGAACGCCCCGCACCGCGCCAGGGCATGAGCCGCGCGTCGAAGGTGCGCTACACCCTGCTCGGCGGCGCGGCGCTGGTGACCGCACTGGCGTGGCTCTCGCGTCCGGATGCGGACGCGCCGACGGCGGACCAATCCGCCGTCATCGCCGAGGCGCCGAGGCTGGACATGGTGCCGCCGACGGTCGAGGCCACGGTGAACCGGCTGCCGGTCCCGCAGGCGCTGGCCGAAACCGTGCTGGCGACGGAACTGGCCGGCCTCGACGGGCCGGCCTGCATCGCCGTCGACGGACGGACGCCGACCGCCCCGCTGCTCGCCGCGCTGGAGGCGATCGCACCGGACGTGCGCAGTGCCTCCACCTGTGAAGGCACCGATGCGACGACGCGACTGGACATCGCCAACTACCGCACCGACGGCTCGGGCCGCGGCACCGTCGACGTGATCATCGACACTGGCGGTGAGCGCGCGACGCGCACGCTCGACGTGGCCCGCGACGGCCGCAGCTGGAACGCCGCGCCCGCGGGGTGAGGCATCATCGACCGGCCGGTCACATCCGGCCGGCCACACGCGTCGTGTTCGTCGTGACCCGCCGAACGGACCCGACCAATGCCCACGATCACCGCCGACGCCAGCCTCGAAGACCGCATCCATCTCGAACTGCCGGCCGCGCGCGGCGGTGACCAGGCGGCCTACGGCCGCATCGTGCGCCTGAGCCAGAACGCGACGACGGCGATCGCCCTGGCGATCACCCGCGACGTGCAGGCCAGCCAGGACATCGCCCAGGAGGCCTATCTCAAGGCCTGGCAGCGCCTGGACCGGCTGCAGAACACGACGAGCTTCCTGCCGTGGCTGCGCCAGATCACCCGCAACCTGGCACGCGACTATCTGCGCGCGCGCCGCGAGCGGTTCGTCGCCGGCGAGACCGCCGAGCGGGCGATCGCGCAGGCGGCCGACCCGGACGGCTGCCCGATGCAACGCATCGTCGACGACGAGACCGGCCGTGTCGCGGCCGACCTGATCTCCGAACTGCCCGACGAGAGCCGCGAAGTGCTGCTGCTCTATTACCGCGAGGGCGGCAACTCGAAACAGGTGGCCGCCCTGCTCGGCCTGTCCGATGCCGCGGTGCGCAAACGCCTGTCGCGCGCGCGGCAGAGCCTGCGCGAGGACCTGGTGGCCCGCTTCCGCGAGTTCGCCGAAAGCTCGGCGCCCGGCACGGCATTCACGCTGCTGGTGACCGCAGGCCTGATGGGCTTCGCCAAGCCCGCCACGGCGAGCACAGCCGCGGGCGTCGCCGCCGGCGCTGCATTCGGCACGGGCGTCGCGGGCAAGGCGGCGCTCGGCAGCGCCAGCGCGCTGGGCGCCGCCGGCGTGTCGCTGGTCTTCGGCGGCCTGACGCTCTGGCTGTGCCGGAAGATGGTCGCGCGTTACGCCGACACCGAGGCCGAGCGCCGGGCGATCCTCCAGCTCTACGACAGATGGTTCGTGTGGGGCTCGCTGGCCGGCGGCCTGCTGGGCGCCGGCATCGGCTTCATGACGGCCAGCAGCCGCATCGCGGACGGCTGGCTCCTGCTGTCGGCGGTGATCGCGCTGGTCCTCTACAACTATCCGTTGCTGACCAGCATGCCGCGCCTGATGAATCCGCTGATCGCGCGCGACATTGCGCGCGATCCGAAGGGCGGCGCGCGGCGCGCGCTGGGATATCGCCTGATGTTCGGCGCCAGCGGACTGATCCTGACGAATGTCGGCCTGATCGGCGTGCTGCTGATCTTCTGGCTCCGGACAGCCTGATCGGACACCCGCGCGACGCGGCCCGGTTTCGCCTGGCGCGCTCCGTCTTGCCGATGTTCGCGGTTGCTCCGTGCAGCACGAAGAAGTCCTGCCGCCGATGGAAACGAGAGAGGCCGCGCACTGCGCGGCCTCTGGCTGACAACCCGTTTTTTGCGAACTCAGCGCTGCGGGCGCCCGGCCTGCAACTCCTCGCGGCTGAGGAAGCCGTCGCGGTTCTCGTCGAGCCACGCGAAGCGCTCGGCCAGACGCGGCATCTTCTCGCTGACCTCGACCCGGCTCAGCTTGCCGTCGCCGTTGAGATCGGCCTCGCGGAACATCGTGTCGAAGCGGCGCTCGCCCTCGGCGCGACGTTCGGCCGTCTTGGTCGTGTGCCAGGCGCGCAGCTCGCTGCGGGTGAGATAGCCATCGCGGTTGGTGTCGATCGCGTCGAAATTCGCGACTAGGTCGAAGCCGCGTCCGCCATGCGCACGCGGGCCACCGCGGCCGGCTTGCGCCCGCTCGCCGCGCGCTTCGGCGCTGCGTGCGCCCTCGCGGCGCGGTGCATCGGCACGTGCTCCACGCTCCGCACGCTTGGCGTCGCGACGCGCCTGCATCGCGTCCTGGCCCGCCTGCGCTTCGGCGCGGCTGATGCGGCCGTCGCCGTCGGTGTCGAAGCGGGCCAGCGCGTCGACCGGATTGCCCATGCGGTGATGGCCGCGCATGCCGTGCGCCCGCGGGCGTTCGCCGGCGGGCTTGGACGCTGCGGCAGCGTCGCTGCCTGCAGCGCGCGTCTGCGACTGGGCGAAGCCTGCACCGGCCATCGAGAAGGTGATCGCTGCGAGCAGCGCGGCGGCAAGAGTCTTGGTCTGCATTGTCGGTTCCCGTTGTGTGCGGCACGGCGCCGCCTTGTGCGGGGATCAACGCGTCCGACGCGACATCGGTTGACCGGCCGTCGGCCCGGTTCAGCTGCGGTGCGGCCGCGACGCCTGTCGCGTGCGTTGCGATCGGCGACGGTATCCTGACCGCATGCAGCACACTCCGCGCCCCGATCCGGACGGCGACATCGCCGCCGACCTGCGCCTGTTCCACACCGGCGCACACGCCTGCGGCTACTGGCCGGAGCGCAGCGCGCGCGATCTGGTGCTCGATCCGCGCGACAGCCGCCTGCCGCGGTTCTATCCGCAGGCGCTGCGCTGGGGATTCCGTCGCTCGGGCGACATCGTCTACCGCCCGCATTGCGCCGGGTGCCGGGCCTGCGTGGCGGTGCGGATTCCGGTCGATGTCTTCGAGCCCAATCGAAGCCAGCGGCGCACGCTCGCGCGCAATGCGGAGATCGAGGCGCGCGTGGTGGCGGCCGAACGCAACGACGAGCGTCTGGCGCTCTACCAGCGCTATCTCGCGGCCCGGCATCCCGGCGGCGGCATGGACGATCACGGCGCCAGCGAATTCGACCAGTTCCTGATCGGCAGCTGGAACGAGGGACGCCTGCTGGAACTGCGCCTGCAAGGCCGGCTGGTGGCGGTGGCCGTCACCGATCTCACCGACGATGCGCTGTCGGCCGTCTACACCTTCTACGAACCCGATCTGGCGTCACGCGGGCTCGGCACACTGGCGATCCTCAAGCAGATCGCCTGGGCGAAGCGCGAGCATCGCCCGCATCTCTACCTCGGCTACTGGATCGAAGGACACCGCAAGATGGACTACAAACGCAGCTTCCACCCGCTCGAGGGCTTCGACGGCCGCCAGTGGCGCGCCCTGCCGGAGCCGGCGCGATGAGGTCGGCGATGGTCTGGCTTCTGGTGGCGCTGGCGGCGTTGCTGCTCGCGGCCTGCGTGCGGGTGGCGGTACACGGCGATGCGCCCGCGCCGACATCGATGCCCGCGCCCACCCAGGGCGCACTGCGCATCGCCACCTACAACGCCTCGCTCAACAGCGACGAGGCCGGCGGGCTGCTCGAGCGCCTGCAGGGCGACGACGACGCCGCGCGCAAGGTGACCGCGGTGCTGCAGCAGGTGCGGCCCGACATCGTGCTGATCAACGAGTTCGACTACGTGGCCGACGGGCGCGCGGCGGACCTGTTCCAGCGCCGCTGGCTGGAGCGTCCGCAGCCCGGTGGCGGCGATGCGCTGCATTACCCCTATCGCTACCTGGCGCCGGTCAACACCGGCGTGCAGAGCGGACTGGACCTGGACAACAACGGCACGATCGGCGGAGACGGGCGCGACCGCGGCAACGACGCCTGGGGTTACGGCCTGCATCCGGGCCAGTACGGCATGCTGCTGCTGTCGCGCTATCCCATCGATGCGGCGAACGCGCGCACGTTCCAGATGTTGAAGTGGAGTGCGATGCCGGATGCCACCCGCCCGCGCGACCCGGTCACGGGCGCGTACTTCCATTCCGATGCGGTGTGGTCGCAGTTGCGGCTGTCGTCCAAGTCCCACTGGGACGTGCCGGTGCGCACGCCGCAGGGCGTGCTGCACGTGCTGGCCTCGCACCCCACACCGCCGGCCTTCGACGGCCCGGAACGGCGCAACGTCGCGCGCAACCGCGACGAGATCCACTTCTGGAACGCCTATCTCGCGCCCGCGGGCCACGAGGGCTGGCTGTGCGACGACGCCGGCACCTGCGGCGGTCTTGCCGCGGATGCGCGCTTCGTGATCCTCGGCGATCTCAACAACGACCCGGTCGACGGCTCGGGCGACCACAGTGTGATCACCGAACTGCTCGAGCATCCACGGGTGCTGCGCACGGCCACGCCGCGCAGCGACGGTGCGATCGAAGCCGCGGCGGCCGAGGGCGGCGCGAACGCGGTGCATCGCGGTGCCGCCGCGCACGACACCGGCAGCTTCGGGCCGCGCGTGGGCAACCTGCGCATCGACTATGTCCTGCCCTCGGTCGGCCAGCGGGTCACCGGCACCGGCGTGTTCTGGCCACCGTCGAGCTCACCTCAGGCGGCGATCGTCGACGGCACCGATCATCGCCTGGTCTGGGTGGACGTGCTGCGCGACTGAGGACACACGGCGCCGCGCGGCTCAGCGGCGTCGTCCCGAGCGCCAGATCGACAGCAGGATCCACACGCCGCCCAGCGCCGCGCCGACGAAGCCGATCACGCCCAGCGCCATCAGCCAGCGGTTGCCGGAGCCCCCGCTGACCGCGTTCATCACGATCGACGAGCCGATGATCAGCGCGGCGACCACGAGCCCCATCGTCATCCGGTTCGCCGCGCTGTTGACCTGGTCGCCGAAGGCCTTGAGCGAGGTGACCTCGATCTGGCCGCGCAGCCGCCCACGGCGCGCGCTCTGCATCAGCCGGCGCAGATCCCGCGGCAGGTCGGTCAGCAGATCCAGTGCGCCCGCCAGCGATTGCTGGCCGCGCAGGGCCAGTGCGCGCGGCGAGTGGCGCCGCCACATCAGCCGCTGCAGCCAGGGCTGGGCGGCGGCGGTCATGTCGAAGTCCGGATCGAGCTGGCGCCCCAGGCCTTCGAGGGTGAGCAGGGCCTTGATCAGCAGCGCGAGATCCGGCGGCAGCATCAGGCCGTGCCGGCGCAGCAGGCCGGTGACGTCGCCGAGCATCGCACCCATGTGCAGATCCTTCAGCAGCACCCCGCGGTACTGGTCGACGAAGGCGTCGATCTCCGACTGCAGACGGCCCTCGTCGGCCTCGGCGCCTTCGGTCCAGTCCAGCAGCACGTCGCAGACGGTCTGCGGCTGCTGGAACACCAGGCCGTAGAGCAACCGCGCCACCTGCTCGCGCAGCGTCGGCGACACCCGCCCCACCATGCCGAAATCGATCAGCGCCACGCGTCCGTCGCGCATGAAGAACAGGTTGCCCGGGTGCGGATCGGCGTGGAACAGGCCGTCCTCGAACACCATCTGCATGACGATGTCGGCGCCGGTCATCGCCAGCGCGTGACGGTCGAGGCCGGCGGCATCGATCGCGGCGAGATCGCCGGCCGGAATGCCGTTGACCAGCGCCTGCACGTTGAGCCGTTCGCTGGTCCATTCCCAGTACACGCGCGGGATCAGCACGCGGGGGTCCTCGGCGAAATTGCCGGCGATGCGTTCGGCGTTGCGGCATTCGCCGGCGAAGTCCAGCTCGCGGCGCAGCGACGCATCGAACTGGCGCACCACTTCGACCGGGCGATAGCGACGCAGGTCGGGCGCCTGCGACTGCACGATCTCGGCCAGCCGCGCGAGCAGGCGCAGGTCGGCCTCGATGATCTCGCGGATGCCGGGCCGGCGGATCTTCAGCACCACCGCCGTGCCGTCGTGCAGCCACGCGCGATGGGCCTGGGCCAGCGAGGCCGCGGCCATCGGCACAGGCTCGAAGCGAGCGAACACGCGGTCGGGCGCATCCCCCAGGTCTTCTTCGAGCTGGGCGCGCAGCGATTCGATCGGCACCGCCGGCACCTGGCTCTGCAGGCGACCGAGCGCATCGATCCATTCCGGCGGCAGCAGATCGACGCGTGTGGCCAGCACCTGGCCGAGCTTGACGAAGGTCGGCCCCAGATCCTGCAGCGCGTGCCGCACGCGTTCGGGCGGCGACAGCCGCAACACCGAATCCTCGCCGCCGCCGATGTGCAGCAACCGCCCGGCCCGTTCCAGCGCCCCGGCCATGCCGATGCGCTGGACCACGTCGCCGAAGCCGTAACGCACCAGCACCGAGGCGATTTCCTGCAGCCGGCCGAGGTCACGGACGGTGGCGAGGGCGTCCCACATCAGCGCGCGTCCACGGTCTCGGCCAGCCCGCGCAGGGCCGCAGCGACGGTCTGCCGGCGTACCGCGTCGCGATCGCCGTCGAACTGGAACAGGCGCGCGCTCGCGTAGCCGCCGCGGCGTTTCCACCCGATCCACACCGAGCCCACCGGCTTGTCCTCACTGCCGCCCCCCGGACCGGCGATGCCGGTCACCGCGACCGCGACGCTGGCGCCGGAATGCACCAGTGCGCCGGAGACCATCTCGATCACCGTCTCGCGGCTCACCGCGCCGTGGGTCTCGAGCGTGTGCGGGTTGACACCGAGCAGGGCCTGCTTGGCTTCGTAGCTGTAGGCGGCCATACCGCAGTCGAACCAGTCCGAGCAGCCGGCGACGTCGGTCACCGCCTTGGCGATCCAGCCGCCGGTGCAGCTCTCGGCCGTCACCAGCCGGTGGTGGGTCTCGCGCAACAGGTGGCCGGTGCGCTCGGCCAGGGCCTGCAGTGCGGCGTCGGAAGGAAGATCGGCAGGCTGCATGACGGATGCCCGTGTGGGGCCTGCCGTTTTACCGCATATCGGCACGCCTGATCGACGCGACGCACCGGTCCCGGACACGAAAACGGGCCGTTGCCGGCCCGTTCCGTACGCACGCGCCGTGGGGCGCGTCAGTAGCGCAGACGCAGGGTCATGCCGTAGGTCCGCGGCGCGCCGAGGAAGGCGTTGAACGAACCGGTCTGGATCGGCGCGTCGATGCCCACCTGCTTGTAGGTCTCGTCGGTCAGGTTCTGACCCCAGACTTCGAGCATCCAGCGCTGATCCTGCCGGCCGAAACCGAGCCGGGCATTGAGCAGCGTGTAGGCGTCCTGCATCTTCTCGGGCTTGAGGTCCGAGCCGGTGTTGTACTCGGACATGTACTTCGCACCGATGTTGAAGCGCCCCTGCAGGTTCGAGCCGATGTCCCAGGCGTAGGTGGCCGACGCATTGCCCGACCACTTCGGCGCGAAGCTCATCTGGCCGCCCGGCAGCAGCGGCAGGTCGGGCACGATGTCGTTGCCGTACTCGGTTTCGGCGTAGGTCAGACCGGCCTGCAGCATCAGGCCCGGCACCCGGGTCTGCCACAGCACTTCGGCGTCGACGCCCTGCGAGGTGACCTTGGGAATCGAGCGCACGACGAAGGCGGTGCCGAGGAAGCTGTTGAGCTGGAAATCCTCGTAGGTCTGGTGGAACAGCGCGGCGTTGAACAGCAGGTTGCCGTCGGCCCAGTTGGTCTTCAGGCCCAGCTCGTAGCTGTCGACGAACTCGCCGTCGAACGAGGTGTCGTCCACCGGCGTGATGCCGACCTGCACGCGGTCCAGGTTGAAGCCGCCCGCCTTGTAGCCGCGCGACGCCGACACGTAGGTCATCACGTCGTCCGACCAGTCGTAGGCGACCTTCAGCGTGCCCGACCATTCCTTCTCGGTGCGCTCCTGGTAGGTACTGCGGCCGTTGTGCGCGATGTTGGCCCACGGCAGGCACATGAAGCCGGCGACCTGCGGCGCGATCGCCGGCACCAGGCCCGCGAGCAATTGCTGCTGCAGCGCCGGCGGCAGGCTCCCGAAACCGTTGATGCGCTGTGCCAGCGCGCCGCCGACCCGCGCGGCCGGATTGGCCAGCGTGGCCGCGCAGCCCTGCGCACCGTTCGGATTGGCGAAATCCGACTGCAGGGTCTTCTTCTCGCGGGTGTAGCGCAGGCCCAGAGTGATATCCAGCGCATCGGTGGCGTGGAAGGTGTTGTTGGTGAAGATGGCCGCGCTCTTGGCGTTCTGCTCGTAGCGGTCGCGCGCGCCCTGCCCGGTGAAGTTGGTGCCGAACGGCCGGCCCGACACCTGCGACAGGAAGGTCGCCGGATTCGCCGTATTGACCGTCAGGCCGCGCGGTGCGAGCTCGGCCGCGAGTGCGGGCAGCACCTGCGACGCGACCGCGGTCGACAGGTAGGGCTCGTAGGCCGCACCGAAGTAGTAGGAGTCGTTGCGGCCGAGATCCTCGTCCGCGTAGAACAGGCCCACCATCCAGTCGATGCGATCGCTGGAGCCGGTCAGGCGCAACTCCTGGCTGAAGTTCTCGAACTTCACCAGCGAGCCGTCCGGGTTCGGCGGGCGATAGAGGATGTCGGCGGCGCTGTAGTCGAAGTCGATGCTGGTGATGGCCTGCCAGTCGCGGAACGCGGTGATCGAGGTCAGCACTGCATCGTTGGCCCACGGCGTGGTCCAGTTGAGCTCGGCCGAGACACCCTTGTCCTTGAGATCCTGCTCGGTGGTGCGGTTGGCGTAGGCCAGACGACGGTCGAGATCGACGACCGGGATGACGCCCTGCCCGCCCGGCGTCAGCGCATCGATGATCGGCGCCGTCGGGCCGCGCTGGGTGGTCACCGAGACGCAGCAGTTCTCTTCGCGGCTGGTGTAATCGGCGATGAAATTGATGTTGAGGTTGGACGTCGGCTCGAGCAGCAGCTGGCCGCGCAGCGAGTGGTAGTTCTGGTCGCCGTCGTCGGCCTCGCGGCGCGGGCCGCCACCACGTGCGACATCGTCGACGCCGTCGCGCGAGCGCTTGGTCGCGAAGATGCGGAACGCGGCGTTGTCGCTGAGCGCGTCGTTGTACGAGCCCGACACGCCGACCAGGCCGTAGTTGCCGACCGTGACCTCGCCCTCGAGCGCCTGGGTGTAGCTCGGCCGCCGGGTGATCACGTTGATCACGCCGGCCGAGGTGTTCTTGCCGAACACCGTGCCCTGCGGCCCCTTGAGCACCTCGATGCGCTCCATCTCGCCGAGGTCGCCGAAGCCGACGCTGTTGCGCGCGCGGTAGACGCCGTCGATGACGATGCCCACCGACGATTCCAGGCCCGGGTTGTCACCCACCGTGCCGATGCCGCGGATGCGCGCGGTGGTCTGCGCGGCGGACTGCGTGCTGGTCACCGTGAGGCCGGGCACCAGCACCTGCATGTCCTTGATGTCGCGCACGCCGGTGTCCTGGAGCAGCTGCTCGGGCAGCACGTTGATGACGATCGGCACGTCCTGCAGCGCCTCTTCGCGCTTCTGGGCGGTGACCGTGATGCCGGCCAGCGTCGTCGGCCCTTCCTCGGCGGGCGGAACGGACTGCGCCAGCGCGGGCATGGCGGTGGAGGCGAGCGCGACGACGACCGCGCGCGTGAGCAGACGACGCTGCAGATAACGTGAATCCATGAAAGATGTCCCCCGAATGCGTTGTGTTTGGTTCCGGAACGCCCGCGCCGCAGCGGCATTGCGCCACTGCGGATTCCCCGCCTCCGGTCCTGCGTGGGGGACACGACCGGAGGCCGACAATCACTTGTCTTGACGGAAACCTAACACAGTTCCGGACGGCCGCGTACGGGGGTCGGAACGCGCGGCCGCAGGCGGATCCGGCGGGCGTCCAGGGCCTCGTCCGGACCCGCTTTCGGGCAGAATGGCCGGCCGGCCGCACGAGCGATTTGATGTCCGCACCGCAGCACACGCCCCTGATGCAGCAGTTCTTCGCCGCCAAGGCCGAACACCCCGATGTGCTGCTGTTTTTCCGCATGGGCGACTTCTACGAGCTGTTCTACGACGACGCCCGCAAGGCGGCGCGGCTGCTCGACATCACGCTCACCCAGCGCGGCAATTCCGCCGGCGCGCCGATCCCGATGGCGGGCGTCCCGCATCACGCGTCCGAGGGCTATCTGGCGCGGCTGGTCGCGCTGGGCGAATCGGTGGCGATCTGCGAGCAGATCGGGGATCCGGCCGCGAGCAAGGGCCTGGTCGAACGCAAGGTGGTGCGCATCGTCACCCCCGGCACCGTCACCGACGAAGCCCTGCTGCAGGAACGCCGCGACACCCTGCTGATGGCGGTCGCGCGCAATCGCGCCGGTCGCTACGGACTGGCCTGGGCGGATCTCGCCGGCGGCCGGTTCCTGGTCTGCGAATGCGCCAACGCCGATACCCTGGAAGCGGAGATCGCGCGGCTCGATCCGGCCGAACTGCTGGTGCCCGACGAGGACGGCTGGCCCGACTTCCTGTCCGTACGCACCGGCGCGCGTCGCCGGCCGCCGTGGCTGTTCGACGCCGAGTCCGGGCGTCGCCAGCTGCTGCAGTTCTTCGGCCTGCACGACCTCACCGGCTTCGGCATCGACGACAAGCCGCTGGCGATCGCCTCGGCGGGCGCGCTGCTGGGCTACGTCGAAGAAACCCAGAAGCAGCGCCTGCCGCACCTGACCTCCATTTCGGTGGAGAGCGGCGACGGCGCGATCGCGATGAACGCCGCGACGCGCCGGCATCTCGAACTCGACACACGCGTCGACGGCGATACCCGTCACACCCTGCTCGGCGTACTCGACGCCACCGTCACCCCGATGGGCGGACGGCTCCTGCGTCGCTGGCTGCACCGGCCGCTGCGCGACCGCGCGGTGCTGGGCGAACGTCTGCACGCGGTGCAGACGCTGATCGACTCGGGCGCTGACGACACCCTGCGCGAGCGCTTCCGTGCGCTCGGCGACATGGAACGCGTGCTCACGCGCATCGCGCTGCGTTCGGCGCGTCCGCGCGACCTGTCCACGCTGCGCGACGCCCTGGCGATGCTGCCGGAGCTGCGCGGCATCCTCGACGCGCTCGATTCGCCGCGGCTGCGCGCCCTGCACGACAGCCTCGGCGAGCATGCGGGCGAAGCGCATCTGCTGGCCACGGCGCTGGTCGAACAGCCGCCGGTGCTCGCGCGCGACGGCGGCGTGTTCGCCGACGGTCACGACGCGGAACTCGCCGAACTGCGGCGGCTGAGCACGCATGCCGACCAGTTCCTCGTCGACCTCGAACTCCGCGAGCGCGAAGCCAGCGGCATTCCGACGCTGAAGGTCGGCTACAACCGCGTCCACGGCTATTACATCGAAGTCTCCAAGGCGCACGCGGCGAAAGCCCCCGCGCACTACACCCGGCGGCAGACGCTCACCAACGCCGAGCGCTACATCACCGAAGAACTCAAGACCTTCGAGGACAAGGTGCTCTCGGCACGCGAGCGTGCGCTCGCCCGCGAACGACTGCTCTATGAGCAGCTGCTCGACGCGCTCAACGACCGCATCGAGGCCCTCAAGCACTGCGCCGCCGCGCTCAGCGAACTCGACGTGCTGGCCTGCTTCGCCGAGCGCGCCCAGGCGCTGGACTGGTCGCGCCCGCAGCTCGAGGACGCGCCGGGCATCCGCATCGAGCGCGGCCGCCATCCGGTGGTCGAGGCGGTACGCCGCGAACCGTTCGAACCCAACGATCTGGTGCTCGGCGACGGCGCGGCGTTCGACGCCCGGCGCATGCTGGTGATCACCGGCCCCAACATGGGCGGCAAGAGCACCTATATGCGGCAGAACGCGCTGATCGTGCTGCTGGCGCACATCGGCAGCTTCGTGCCGGCGTCGCGCGCGGTGATCGGGCCGATCGACCGTATCCTCACCCGCATCGGCGCCGGTGACGATCTCGCCAAGGGCCAGTCGACCTTCATGGTCGAGATGGCCGAGACCAGCTACATCCTGCATCACGCCACCGAGTGCTCGCTGGTGCTGATGGACGAGATCGGCCGCGGCACCTCGACCTACGACGGCCTGGCGCTGGCCGATGCCTGCGCGCGGCATCTGGCGGCCACCAACCGCAGCTACACGCTGTTCGCCACCCACTACTTCGAGCTCACCGCGCTCGCGCAGCCGGGCAGCGGCATCGCCAACGTGCATCTGGATGCCGTCGAACACCGCGACCGCAGCGGCAGCGAGACGCTGGTGTTCATGCACGCGGTCAAGGCGGGCCCGGCCGATCGCAGCTTCGGCCTGCAGGTGGCCGCGCTGGCCGGGCTGCCGAAAGCCGTGGTCGGTGCCGCGCGTGCACGTTTGGCCGAACTCGAGCAACAGCGACACGACGGGGCGCCGCCACCGGCGTCCACCGCGCCGACGGATGCGCCCCAGCAGATCGGCCTGTTCGCGCCCGCATCGGCGGCGCTCGAGGCGCTGGCCCAAGTGGATCCCGACGCCTTGTCGCCACGCGAGGCCCTCGAGACCCTGTACCGGCTGCGCGCCCTGCTGTGAGCCGTCGCCGTCTCGATAGCACGCGACTATCGAATAGACGGGAACAATCGATTTCACCGGAAGCAATGGCTGCGCCTACTCTGGCTCGGTCGCGGGAGGTCATCGCATCCCGTCCGGACGCGCCGCGGACGCGGTGTCCGGACGGCCCGCGCCTCGCCGTCATCCGTCCGGCCCCGTCCGGACCGCCGCCATCCACCGGGAGAATCACGCCATGTCGACCGAAGCCAAATGCCCTTTCCATGCCACCGCCGGTGGCGGCACCTCCAATCGGGACTGGTGGCCGCAGCAACTGCGTCTCGATCTGCTGAACCAGCATTCCAGCCGCTCGAATCCGCTGGGCGAGGATTTCGATTACGCCGCCGAGTTCGCCAAGCTCGATTACGAAGGTCTCAAGCGCGATCTCGCCGCGCTGATGACCGATTCCCAGGATTGGTGGCCGGCCGACTTCGGTCACTACGGCGGCCTGTTCGTGCGCATGGCCTGGCACAGCGCCGGCACCTACCGCATCGGTGACGGGCGCGGCGGCGGCGGGCGCGGCCAGCAGCGCTTCGCCCCGCTCAACAGCTGGCCCGACAACGTCAGTCTGGACAAGGCACGCCGCCTGCTGTGGCCGATCAAGCGCAAGTACGGGCGTGCGATCTCGTGGGCGGACCTGATGATCCTCACCGGCAACGTCGCGCTGGAGACGATGGGCTTCAAGACCTTCGGCTTCGCCGGCGGCCGCGAGGACACCTGGGAGCCGGACCTCGACGTGTACTGGGGCCGCGAGACCATGTGGCTGGGCGGCGACGTGCGTTACGCGCACGGCTCGCACGGCGTCCCCAAGCACGGCGACGACGGCGTGCTGGTGTCCGACGACGACGCCGATGGCGACGTGCATTCGCGCAAACTCGAAAATCCGCTCGCCGCGGTGCAGATGGGCCTGATCTACGTCAATCCGGAAGGCCCGGACGGAAACCCCGATCCGCTGCTGGCCGCGCGCGACATCCGCGACACCTTCGGCCGCATGGCCATGGACGATGAGGAAACGGTCGCGCTGATCGCCGGCGGCCACAGCTTCGGCAAGACCCATGGCGCCGCGCCGTCGGAGCACGTCGGCGACGAACCCGAGGCCGACCAGCTCGAAGCCCAGGGCTTCGGCTGGCACAACAGTTACGGCACCGGCAAAGGGCCGGACACGATCACCAGCGGCCTCGAGGTCACCTGGACCAAGACGCCGGCGCGGTGGAGCAACGACTTCTTCGAGCACCTGTTCGGCTTCGAATGGGAACTGTCGAAGAGTCCCGCCGGTGCCCACCAGTGGGTGGCCAAAGATGCCGACGCGGTGATTCCCGACGCCTACGACCCGGCCAAGCGACATCGCCCGACGATGTTGACCACCGATCTCGCGCTGCGCGTGGACACGGCCTACGAGAAGATCTCGCGCCGCTTCCTCGAACATCCCGAGCAGTTCGCCGACGCGTTCGCCCGCGCCTGGTTCAAGCTCACCCACCGCGACATGGGCCCGCGCGCACGTTATCTCGGCCCCGAAGTGCCCGACGACGTGTTGATCTGGCAGGATCCGGTGCCGCCGGTCGAGCACCCGTTGATCGACGAGGCCGATGCCGCATCGCTGAAGGAGGCGATCCTCGCCAGCGGCCTGTCGGTGTCCGAACTGGTGTCCACCGCGTGGGCGTCGGCATCCACGTTCCGCGGCGGCGACAAGCGCGGCGGCGCGAACGGTGCGCGCATCCGGCTCGCGCCGCAGAAGGACTGGGCGGTCAACAATCCGCCGCAGCTGGCGAAGGTGCTGACCGCGCTGGAGCAGGTCCAGGCCGACTTCAACGGCAAGGCCGCGGGCGGCAAGCAGGTGTCGTTGGCGGACCTGATCGTGCTCGGCGGCGCGGCGGCGGTGGAGAAGGCAGAGCAGGACGCCGGCGTGCAGGTCACCGTGCCGTTCTCGCCGGGCCGAAGTGACGCATCGCAGGCGCAGACCGATGTGGAGTCCTTCGCGGCGCTGGAACCCTGGGCCGACGGCTTCCGCAACTACGCCAAGGGCGAATCGGCGGTGCCGCTGGAGCATCTGCTGGTCGACCGTGCGCAGTTGCTGACGCTGACCGCGCCCGAGATGACCGCACTCGTCGGCGGCCTGCGCGTACTCGGCGCCAACCACGACCGCACGCGGCATGGCGTGTTCACCGATCGTCCCGGTGTATTGAGCAACGACTTCTTCGTGAACCTGCTCGACATGGGCGTGGCCTGGACACCGACCTCGGACGCGCGCGTCGCCTTCGAGGGACGCGATCGCCGCAGCGGTGCACCGAGGTGGACCGGCACGCGGGTCGATCTGGTGTTCGGCTCGAACTCGGTGCTGCGCGCCCTGGCCGAGGTCTACGCCGCCGACGACGCGCAGGACAAGTTCGTGCACGACTTCGTCGCCGCGTGGACGAAGGTGATGAACCTGGACCGCTACGACCTGCGCTGAGCGCTGCCCGAGGTCACCCGCGGGGCGATGGAACGCCGGACGCCGATGCCCCGCATCGGCGTCCGCGTTTGCGGCCGCCGCGCGGCGGGCGGATGCCGCATGAGGCGACACGATTCCTCCATTGCAGGTCGCGTGATCGCACCGCGGCGATGGCGTCCGACCGGTCGCAGCGGCGCGGCCTGTATCAGCAATTCCGCTTCGCGTGGGACGTCGCGCGCGCCGCAGGACCGCAGCGCGTGTGCGCATGAAGCGGCCCTCCGGCCGCCGTACACTCGATGCCTGTTCCGCCGCGGATCCCGCCCGATGCAGTTCGATCTCCGCAGGCGTCGCCTGCTCCAGGCCTGTACGCTGGCGGCGCTCGCGAGCGCCCTGCCCGGCTACGCGCGTACGCGGGCACTCGATGCGACCACCACGGCCGAACAGGCCACCGCCGGCCTCGACCTGCGCGGCCGCACCATCGTCGTCACCGGCTGCACCTCGGGCATCGGCCAGGAGACCATGCGCGTACTCGCGCTGCGCGGCGCGCACGTGATCGGCACGGCGCGCTCGCGGGCTTCGGGCGAGGCCGCGTGCGCCGCCGTGCGGGGCCGCGCGACGCCGGTCGTGCTGGATCTGGCCGATTTCGACTCGGTCGTCGCGGCGAGCGCCGCCGTCCGCGCGTTCGACGTGCCGATCGACGCCGTGGTGTGCAACGCCGGCGTGGTGCTGGGCGATCTCGAACAGGTGCGCGGTCTCGAGAAGACCTTCGTCGTCAACCATCTCGGCCACTACCTGCTCGTGCGTCGCCTGCTCGATCGCGTGACCGCCGCAGCACAAGGCCGCGTGGTCGTGCTCGGCAGCGGCGACGAGCGCAATGCGCCGCGGGGCGGCATCCAGTTCGACGATCTCTCCGGTGCGAGCTGGGACGCACGCTACGCCCATTCGAAACTCGCGAACGGCCTGTTTTCACTCGAACTGTCGCGCCGGCTGTCCGGCACGCGCGCCACCTCCAACTGCGTCTCGCCCGGCCACACGCGCAGCCGCATCCTGCGCAATGTCGGCAACCGCTACCGCAGTGATGCGCGCAGCGTGCAACAGGGCGCGGCGACGCCCTGCTGGCTGGCGGCGGCGCCCGCGGCCGCCGGCGTGAACGGCGGCTTCTTCCGGGACTTCGCGCCGGCCCCACAGAGCGACATGCAGCGCGACACCGCCATGGCCGCCCGCCTGTGGAGCGTGTCCGAATCGCTGGTGCGCGACTGGCTCCCGGGCTGACCGACGCTCAGAGCGCGTCGATGTCCCCCAGCGCGCGGATCAACTTCCGCGCGCGCTTGTCGGGCTTGTGCTCCGGCGCCTGGTAGCCCGCACGCGCGGCGCGCGCGTCGGCCAGCCGGGCCAGACGCGCGGCGCGCGATGCTTCGGTTTCGCTGTAGAGCGTCTGCGCGACGCTTGCCGGGCCGCGCGTCTCGGACAGCCCGGTCACCGCGATCTCGAAGCGTTCCTCGCCGCGCGCCACACGGAGCGCATCGCCGATGCGGATGGCCCGCGCCGGCTTGGCCCGCTGGCCGCCGACCTCGACCTTGCCGGTGTCGATGGCCTGCTTGGCCAGCGCCCGGGTCTTGAAGAAGCGCGCGGCCCAGAGCCAGAGATCGAGGCGTACGGTGTGAAGCGGTTCGGTCATGGTGTCCTGCGCCGCGAGGCGTGAGGTGGCGACGGCAACGCACGCCCCGCGGGCGGCGCTGTGCCGGAGAGCAGCGTAAGGGCCGTCGACGGTGCGAGGACTCAACGCGTATCGAAGCGGGCGCGATTCCGGCACACGACGGCAGCATTTCCGCGCCGGCTCGCCCGTGCATCACGCGGCACTGCGGGGATGAAACGCAAACGGCCGCCTTGCGGCGGCCGTCGTGCGACATCGGACGCGGCGATTATTCGGCCGCAGCGGCCGACTTCGCGGCCGCGGCCGCTTCGGTCTTCGCAGCCGCGTCGGCGGCGCGATCGGCGCGGGCCTTCTCGTTCTTGGCCTTCGCACCGGCCGACAGGTCTTCCTTGATGCGCGCCTTCTTGCCTTCCAGGCCACGCAGGTAGTACAGCTTGCCGGCGCGCACCTTGCCGCGACGCTTGACCTCGACCGACTCGATCGTCGCGCTGTGGCTCTGGAACACGCGCTCGACGCCGAAGCCGTGCGAGATCTTGCGCACGGTGAACGCGGAGTTCAGGCCGGCGTTCTTCTTGCCGATGACCACACCCTCATAGGCCTGGACGCGCTCACGGTTGCCTTCCTTGACCTTGACGTTGACGACGACGGTGTCGCCGGGGCCGAAGTCGGGAAGCTGGCGCGCGGTCTGGGCGCTTTCGAAGTCCTGCAGCAGGGTGTTCAGGGAGGGCTTGGTGGTCATGGTCTAGGCCTGTTGGTGTCGTTGTAGGCGTGGTGCACGTGGACGCACGCTCTGGCTCGGCGAGCTCTTCGGCTCGGGTGAAACGGGTTAGCCGCGCATTATAGCCGCAGCGATCCGGCGAATGCCAGCACCGGCCGGACCCGATCAGGCGGCCGGGGTACCGCCGGGGTCGGCACCGTTCGCCGACCGCCAGTCGGCCAGCAGCCGTCGGTCCGCCTTGCCGAGCGTCGACTCGTCGATGAGGTCCGGGCGCCGCTCCAGCGTGCGCACCAACGCCTGCTGACGCCGCCACTTCGCGATTTCGGCGTGATTGCCCGACAGCAGCACCTCGGGCACCTGCCCCAGCGCATGCGACACGGGCCGGGTGTAGTGCGGGCAATCGAGCAGGCCGTCGCCCTCGAAGCTGTCCTGCACGGCCGATTCCGCATCGCCAAGCGCCCCGTCCTGCAGCCGGGCGACGGCGTCCAGCACCACCGCGGCCGCCAGTTCGCCGCCCGAAAGCACGTAGTCGCCGATCGACAGCTCCTCGTCGACCTCGGCCTGCAGCAGGCGCTCGTCGACGCCCTCGTAGCGGCCACAGAGCAGGATCAGCCGCGGCAACGCGGCGAGCTCGCGCACCCTGGCCTGGGTGAGGCGCTGTCCCTGCGGGCTCATGTAGATCACCCGCGCCGGCGCCGGATCGGCCGCGCGCGCGGCGGCGAGCGTCGCGCGCAGCGGGTCGATCAGCATCACCATGCCCGGGCCGCCGCCGAACGGTCGGTCGTCGACCCGGCGGTAATTGCCTTCGGCGTAATCGCGCGGATTCCAGGCCTGCAACGTCACCAGCCCGCGCTCACGCGCCCGGCCCACGACCCCGACATCGGCCGCCCGGGCGATGAACTCGGGAAACAGACTGACGACGTCGAAACGGATCGGGCCGGAGTTCGGAATTCGGGATTGGGGATTCGGCAATGCGTCCGACCTCATGACTGCTTCTCCAAATCCCGAATCCCGAATCCCCACTGCCGGGCTTCTCAGAACTCCGGATCCCAGTCCACCGTCACCAGCGCCGCTTCGAAATCGATCGAGACGATGTAGTCCGGCAGCACGAAGGGAATCATGCGTTCGCGATCGCCCTGGGCGACCAGCACGTCGTTGGCGCCGGTCGAGAACAGGTGCGAGACGACACCGAAATCGACGCCTTCGACGTTGCGCACGCGCAGGCCTTCGAGGTCCACCCAGTAGTACTCGCCGGGCCTCGGCGGCGGCAGTGCGTCGCGTGGCACGAAGACATCGAGCCCCCGCGCGGCCTCGGCGGCATCCCGATCGTCGATGCCCGGCACCGTCGCGACGACGCCCTTCGGCGTTTCACGCCCCTTCGCGCCTTCGCATTCGCGCTCGACGCCGCGCGCGTCGCGCAGCACCCAGGGCTGGTAACGGAAGATCGCGCTGCGCGGCTCGGTGAAGGATTCGAGTTTCACTTCGCCACGCACACCGAACGCGCCATGGACCTTCCCCACCTGGATCATCCGGCGGGAGGGCTGGCGCGTCGGGTCGTTCATGAGAACAGCGGCCGCGCGCGAAGGCGCGGCCCCGGGGTCAGGCGGCGGTGGCCGCAGCCTTGCCCGCTTCCTTGTACAGGCCGCGGACCTTGTCGGTCATCTGCGCGCCATTCTTCACCCAATGGTCGACACGGGCGGTGTCCAGCACCACGCGCTGCTCGCCACCGGTGGCGACGGGGTTGTAGTAACCCACGCGCTCGATGTTGCGGCCGTCGCGCGCGCTGCGCGAGTCGGTCACGATGATGTGGTAGAACGGACGCTTCTTGGCGCCGCCGCGGGTCAGACGGATCTTGACCATTGCTTTGCTTCCTGTGTTGCCCAGTCGCCAGGGTGGCGAGGTAAGCCGGCGATTATAGCGGAAATCCGCATCTGCTCGGCAAGCGGCCCGCTCAGGGCCCGAGCGGGTCCCAGGGCACGGCCGCCAGAATGGCCTGCAGTGCCGCCGGTACGCGCGGATCGTTCGCGAACGCCCGCCCGTCGACCGACGCCAACGGCCACAGGCCGCTGCTGTTGCAGGCGAACGCCGATCGGAACGTCGGACACGCCTCGAGCCGGACCGTCGATACACGCTGGGCCAGTCCGGCGGCCTCGAGACCCGCACGCAGCAGGCCTTCGGTGACGCCCCGCAACGCATCGCCGTCCGGCCAGACGATCCCGCCCTCGCTATCGACGAAGCCGAGATTCCACAGGGCGCCTTCGATCACGTGGTCCGCAGGATCGACCAGCAGCGCGTCGTCGAAACCCGCGGCGCGCGCAGCCCGGCGCGCGTGCAACAGCGGCAGAGTCGCCAGGTGCTTGAGGTGCGCCAGCGGACGCACGTAGCGGCAGCTCTGCAGGCGTTGCGGCGCCACCGGCGCAGCGCGCGGTGGCGACAGCGCGACCAGCAGCACCACGTCGGCGGCGTCACCCCGCTCCACCGCAGCGAAGTCCGGCGCCGCGACCGAGACACGCAGGGTGGCGTCGTCGATTCCGGCCGCATTCAGCGCCGCTGCGAGTTCGCGCCGGATGCGCGCAGCGGGCAGCACGTGGCCGAAGAGTTCGAGATTGGCCGCCTGGAGCCGCGCGAGATGGCGCCCGAGGCCCTGCACGGCGCCGCCGCGCACCTGCATCGTGGACAGATGGCCGTAGTTGGCCTGCAGCGCCGACAACAGCGCGACGTCGGCGGGTCGACCGTCGATCCACAGGCGGGTGTTCGATGCCGAGCGGTTCACAGCCAGGCCTCCGCCGCGCGCCACCAGCCGGCGACGAGCTCGGCCGCAGGCCGGGCTTGCGCACAGGCGGCCGACTGCCCGGCCCAGGCCTGCATGGCCTCGATCCGATCGTCGCGCACCGCTGCGGCGCGCATCGCTGCGGTCAATCCACGCTGCACCGGATACGGCTGCGCCGGCGGTGCATCCGGGGCGTCCGCGGCGCGCACGTAGGCCGTCGCCAGTGCGCGACCCGGGCGGCCGCTGAAGGCACGGGTCAGGACCGTCTGATCGGGGGCGGCGCGCGCAAGCGCATCGGCCCACGCCGATGGAAGGCCGGCCTCGGGCGTACGCAGAAAGGCGGTCCCCATCTGCACGGCACTCGCGCCCAGCGCGAACGCCGCCGCGATGCCACGCCCGTCCGCGATGCCGCCGGCGGCGATCACCGGCACGCGCAGGGCATCGGCCAGACGCGGCAGCAGCGAAAACAGGCCGACCGCTCGCGCTTCGGCGTTGGCGGCATCGAAGGCGCCGCGATGTCCGCCCGCTTCGAACCCCTGCGCAACGACCGCGTCGGCCCCCGCCGCTTCGGCGGCGAGCGCCTCGTCGAGCGTCGTCGCACAGGCGAACCAGGCGATGCCCGCGCGCTTGAGCCGGGCGACGAACGGCGCCGGAAACACCCCCATGATCGACGAGGCGACGGCCGGCCGGGCGGCGAGCAGCGCCGCGCATTGCGCATCGAAATCGGCCGGCATCGCATCACCCGCGTCGGCCGCCACGTCCGGCCCCCACTGCGCGAGAAACGCACGCGTCGCTGCTTCGGCTAAGGCATCGCGCGCTGGCGCGGGATCCGGCACCCACAGATTGATCTGGGCGGGTCCGCCGCCATCGGCGCGCAGATCGTCCATCCACGCGCCGATGTCATGGGGCGGCGACAGCACCGCGCCCATCGCACCCATGCCGCCGGCCTCGATCACCGCACGCGACAGCGCGACCGGGCATGCGCCTGCCATCGGCGACAGCAGCACCGGTCGCTGCAGCCCGAAGCGCGCGCAGAATGCGTCGCTGCGCTGGCGGGCTGCGAACGTCATGCGTGACGTGCCTGCTCGACGCCCGTTGCCGACGCGAACAGACGGCGCGCGGCGGAACTCCGGAAACGCAAGGTGCACGCCGCAGGTGAGTCACTCGCGCGCTGCACGCACGTCACCTGGCCAGCGCAGCCGGGCATGGCGCAGGCACTCAGCGGAACGGCATGCGGCCCATGCCGCCCATCATGCCCTGCAGGCCGCGCATCATGCCCTTCATGCCGCCGCGGGCCATCTTGCCCATCATCTTTTCCATCTGCATGTACTGCTTCATCAGCTTGTTGACGTCGGACGGCGTGGTGCCCGAACCGGCGGCGATGCGTGCGCGGCGCGAGCCGTTGAGCAGGTTCGGGTTGCGCCGTTCCTTCTTGGTCATCGAGTTGATGATCGCGATCATCCGCGGCACTTCCTTGCCCTGGCTGACCTGCTGCTTGAGATGCTCGGGCACGTTGCCGAGGCCGGGCAGCTTCTCCATCAAACTGCCGATGCCGCCCATGTTCTGCATCTGTTCGAGCTGGTCGCGCATGTCGTTGAGATCGAACTTCTTGCCCTTGGCGACCTTCTCGGCGAGCTTCTGCGCCTTGTCCTTGTCGACCTGGCCTTCGACCTGCTCGACCAGCGACAGCACGTCGCCCATGTCGAGGATGCGGCCGGCGACGCGTTCGGGATGGAAGACGTCGAGGCCGTCGACCTTCTCGCCGGTGCCGACGAACTTGATCGGCTTGCCGGTGATGTAGCGCACCGACAGCGCCGCACCGCCGCGCGCGTCGCCGTCTGTCTTGGTCAACACCACGCCGGTCAGCGGCAGCGCCTCGCCGAAGGCCTTGGCCGTGTTGGCCGCGTCCTGGCCGGTCATCGAGTCGACCACGAACAGCGTTTCCACCGGATTGACCGCGGCATGCAGCGCCTTGATCTCGGCCATCATCGCTTCGTCGATCGCGAGACGGCCGGCCGTGTCGACCAGCAGCACGTCGATGAAGGATTTCCTGGCATCGGCGATCGCCGCGCGCACGATGTCGACCGGCTGCTGCGAGGACTCGGACGGGAAGAAGCTCACGTCGACCTGCTGCGCCAGCGTCCTGAGCTGTTCGATCGCGGCCGGGCGGTAGACGTCGGCCGACACCACCATGACCTTCTTCTTGCGCTTTTCCTTCAGCAGCTTGGCGAGCTTGCCGACCGTCGTGGTCTTGCCCGCGCCCTGCAGGCCGGCCATCAGGATGACCGCCGGCGCCGGCACGTTGAGGTTGAGCTCGGTCGCCTGCGCGCCCATGACCGCGGTCAACTCGTCGCGCACGACCTTGATCAGCGCCTGGCCCGGCGTCAGCGATTTCAGCACTTCCTGACCGACCGCCCGCACCTTGATGCGTTCGATCAGCGCCTGCACCACCGGCAGCGCGACATCGGCCTCGAGCAGCGCGATGCGCACCTCGCGGGTGGCCTCGCGGATGTTCTCCTCGGTCAGGCGACCGCGGCCACGCAGGCGCTCCATGGTGCCGGACAGACGCTGGGTCAGGGACTCGAACATGCGACAACTCGATGCGGCGGAATACGGCCGGCGATTATAGCCGGCGCCGTCGCCGGCACCGGGGCGTGCCAGCCCGCGCCACGGGGCGCTGCCCGGCATGCGCGCGGCATGCGACACTGCCACGATGACAATCGTTCTCATTGCAGCCCTGCTCTATCTGCTGGCGGCCGCGGCGCTGGTGCGCGGCGTGGCACGCGAGCCCAGGCCCGGCAACGCCTGGTGGGCCGGGCCCGCGCTCGGCGCCGTGGCGCTGCATGCCACCGCCCATGTGCTGGTCTGGCGCGACGTGGGCGCGGAACTGCATTTCTTCGCCGCGCTGTCGCTGGTGGGCCTGGGCATGGCGGTGCTGACGGTGCTCTACGACGTGCGTGGCCGCATGGCGGCGCTGGGCGTGATCGTGTTTCCGATCGCTGCACTGACCCTGCTCGGGTACGGGCAGTCCACGCACGCCGCATCCGACACCCTCGACTGGCGCCTGCACCTGCATGCCTGGTTCGCGCTGCTGGCCTATGCCGCGCTGGCCGTCGCCGCCGTGCTGGCATTGATGCTGTGGGCCCAGGAACGCGCGCTGCGCCGCCGCGAGTTCCACCGCTGGCTGCGCGCGTTGCCGCCGCTGACCGAACTCGAATCGCTGCTGTTCCGGACCATCTGGGTCGGCTTCGCCCTGCTCACCGCCACGCTGGTCACCGGCGTGTTGTTCGTCGACGACTTCTTCGCCCAGCACCTGATGCACAAGACCGTGCTCAGCGTGCTGTCGTGGCTGGCGTTCGGCGCCCTGCTGTTCGGCCGCTGGCGCCACGGCTGGCGCGGCACCCGCGCGGTCGGCTGGACGCTGGCCGCGATGGCACTGCTGGTGCTGGCGTTCTTCGGCAGCAAGTTCGTGCTGGAACTGGTGCTGCGGCGGACCGGCTGACGCACCTCGATCAGGGAGCCACCACATGCGCACATGGATGTCCGCGCTCGCACTGCTCGCCGCACTGCCCCCCCCCAAGATTGCGGCGGGCGAGACACCCTCGCCCATCGTCGGCCATATCGAGTTCCTCTGGAGCGCGCCGGTGACCGGCTCGGGCGCGCGTCCGGTCGCGCTGGCCTGCTGACCCGCCCGGAGACACCGCATCTGGCCTGCTGGAAGACGCAGGATTTTCCGCAGCGCGCGGTCGAGGTGCGGCTGGAGCTCGATGACGATGCCGGACGCCATGCGCTGTGGACGGGCACCGAACATGGTGCGTCGTCGAAGCTTGTCCGCTGTGGCGCGATCGATCTCGCAGCGCTGGGCGTGGCGCCGGGAATGCGTCGCGTCACGCTGCGTTTCGACGGCCGCGTCGCTGCGGCAATCGTGATGGACGTGGCCGAGCGGCTGGAATCGTCTGGATTCGTGCAGGGCGACCGCATGTTCGTCGACGGACGCACCGACTCTCCGGAAGGACTTGCGCCGGCCGACTACGCCGGACGTTTCGTGTGGGTGCTGACATTCGACTCCGATGGCCGGGTGATCGATGTGTCGACCGAGGTGGCCGAAGGACTCGCTGCCACCCGCCTGCGCGCTGCCGGCAGCGCCGCCGCCCGCCTCTACCGGATCGGGCCGGATCCCTCGAAACCCGAGCGCCAGTTCCGCCAGCCCTGCGACATCAAGGCATCGGACTGCGAACCGTCGGCTTTTCTGAACCGAAGCCTTCCGCCTACCCCGCAATCCCTTTGCCGCAACAATACTTGCCTTGACAACAATTGCGCAGGCGAGGAACATGCGCCGCCGTGGACACCTCTCGCGCCTGCGCCTCCTCCAGCGGCTCATCGCTGGGCCTGCTGTTCCGGCAGGTCCGTGACGCGATGTGGGCGCGGATGGCCGACGAGCTGTCGAAGGCCGGCCACGACCTGAGCTTCAGCCAGTACATCACGCTGAAAAAACTGGCAGCCGGCACCACCAGCGCGACCGATCTGGCGCGCGCTGCCGAGCTCAACCCCGGCGCGATGACGCGGCTGATCGACAAGCTGATCGAACGCGGCCTGGTCGAGCGACACGCCGATCCCGGTGACCGCCGCGTGGTGCGCATCCGCCTCAGCGACCAGGGCGAGGCGATCTGGCGCGAGATCGACCAGTGCGGCGGCCGCGTGCGCGAGCGCGCGATGTCGGGCATGGACGAGACCGAGCGCCTGGCGTTCATCCGAGCCCTCGAACAGGTCCGCGACAACCTCGCCCTTCCAGGACAGTGACCATGTCTTCTTCCACGACACGCGCCCCGCGACGGGCGCCGGCTGCGGCGTTGCCGTTTGTCACCCTGCTCGCGTCCGCGCTGCTTCTAGCCGGTTGCGCCAGCGGCCGCGGCCTCGCGCCGCAATTGACGGCCACCGATGCCGACACGCTCGCGACCGCGCGCAGCCTCGCCGCCGAACCGCTCAGCGCCGCCGACTTTCCGCGCAGTGACTGGTGGACCGCGTTCGGCGATCCGCAGCTCGACGCGCTGATAGACGAGGCGCTGCGCGACAGCCCGACGCTGGCCGCCGCCGACGCCCGCGCCCGCAGCGCGCAGGCGCAGGCCGGTCTGGCCGATGCGCAGCGCGCGCCGACGCTCGGCGCCAGCGCGCGACTCAGCGGTGTGCAGCTGCCCGAGACCCTTGCGCCCGAACCGATCGGCGGCGACTTCAAGGCCAGCGGCATCCTGATGTTGAACTTCGCCTGGGCGCCCGATCTGTGGGGCGGTCAGCGCGCCGCCTTCGAAGCAGCCGCCGGTCAGGCCCGCGCGGCCGAGGTCGATGCGCAGGCTGCGCGGCTGACCCTGTCGTCCAATGTCGCACGCAGCTACATCGCACTCGCGCAGGCCTTCGATGCGCAGGACGTCGCGACGCGCGAGGCCGCGCGCGCGACGCGTCTGCGCGATCTCGCCCGCCAGCGTGTCGACGCCGGCCTCGACAACCAGCTGCAGTTGCGCAATGCCGATGCCGCGATCGGCATCGCACGCCAGCAGGCGCAGGCCGCGCAGCAGCAGATCGACACGCTGCGCAACGCGCTGGCGGCGCTGCTGGGCAAGGGCCCGGACCGCGGCCTCGACATCGCGCGCCCGCAGCTGTTGCAGGCGCCCGCGCCGCAGGTGCCGGCGGTGCTGCCGAGCGAACTGCTGGGCCATCGCGCCGATGTCGTCGCCGCGCGCTGGCGCGTGGAAGCCGCGTCGCGCGGCGTCGATGCCGCCAAGGCCGCGTTCAAGCCCAGCGTCAATCTGAGCGCGCTGGTCGGTCTGGCCGCCGGCAACCTGTCGGACCTGTTCGGCAGCGAGGCGCTGCTCGGCGTCGGCGGGCCTGCGATCAGCCTGCCGATCTTCGACGGGGGTCGCTTGCGCGCCGGCCTGTCGCAGCGCGATGCCGACTACGACCTCGCCGTCGCCAGCTACAACCAGACCCTAGTGCAGTCGCTGCGCGAGGTCACCGACGCCTTGCAGGCGGCGCGTGCACTGGACGCGCAGATCGACACCGTGAGCGGCGCACTCGACGCCGCGCGGCAGGCGTTCGCACTGGCCGATACGCGCTACGACGCCGGCATCGGCAACCAGCTCGATGTACTCGCCGCGCAACGGCCGCTGTTCCAGCTCGAACAGCAACTGGCGACGCTGCGCGCGCAGCGGCTGTCCGCCGCGGTCGAACTCGACCGCGCGCTCGGCGGCGGCCTCGCGCCGACCGCACCCACCTCCCTCACGCAGACCCACGCCGGGGCGACCACACCATGACTTCCGAACAGACCTCCTCCGCCGCCACGCCCGCGCCGAAGACCGGCACGCGTCGTCGCGCGCTTCTCGTTCTCGCCGCCGTTGCCCTGCTCGCCGGCGTCGGCTGGGCCGCGTGGTACCTGCTGGTCGCGCGCTGGCACCAGGACACCGATGATGCCTACGTGCAGGGCAATGTCGTCAGCATCGTGCCGCAGACGACGGGCACGGTGGTGTCGATCGACGCCGACGACGGCATGCGGGTCGAGGCCGGCCAGGCGCTGGTGCATCTCGACCCGAACGATGCGCAGGTGGCCTTTGATCAGGCCGTCGCCAACCTCGCCGGCACCGTGCGCCAGGTGCGCGGGCTTTACAGCAGCGTCGAGTCCGGCCAGGCCGACCTCGCCGCGCGCCAGGTCGCCGTGCGCCAGGCGCGCGAGGATGTGAAGCGTCGCGAAGGACTGGTCGCCAGCGGCGCGGTGTCACGCGAGGAACTCGCCCACGCACGCGATGTCCTGGCCGCCGCCGAGGCCGCGCTGTCCGCATCCCAGGGTCAGCTCTCGCGCAGCCGCGCCCTGGTCGATGCGACCGAGGTCGCCAGCCAGCCGCAGGTGCAGGCCGCCGCCGGCCAGTTGCGTCAGGCCTGGCTCAACCTGCAGCGCATGGCGATCGTCGCGCCGGTGTCCGGCTATGTCGCCAAGCGCGACGTGCAGCTGGGCGAGCGCGTGCAGCCCGGCGCTGCGCTGATGACGATCGTGCCCCTCGAACAGGTGTGGGTGGAAGCGAACTTCAAGGAAACGCAGCTGACGGACATGCGCATCGGCCAGCCGGTCGAGGTACACGCCGACCTCTACGGCAGCGACGTGCGCTACGACGGACGCGTCGCGAGCCTCGGCATGGGCACCGGCAGCGCGTTCTCGCTGCTGCCGGCGCAGAACGCCAGCGGCAACTGGATCAAGATCGTGCAGCGCGTGCCGGTGCGGATCGAGCTCGATCCGAAGCAGGTCGTCGAACACCCGCTGCGGCTGGGTCTGTCGATGCACGTCGACGTGACGGTGCGCGACCAGGACGGGCCGGTGCTCGCGAGCGTCGAGACCGGACGCGCCGCGCCGCTGCTCGCGACCGATGCCTACGCCACGCAGCTCGCCGACGCCGACGCACTGATCGCGCGCACGATCGAGCAGAACCTGCCTTCGGGCGCCCGCGCCCGCCAATGACGCGCGGCGGCAACAGCGCCGCGTTTCGCTGACCCCTGCGCGTCGCCCCCGCGCCGCGCACCCACCGGCCTCGGATTCCTCCATGTCCACGACCACCGCCGACGCGTCGGGTGCGCCAGCCCCGGCCGCGCCACCCGCGTTCCGTCCGCCGAACCTGGCGCTGACGACGATCGGCCTTGCGCTGGCGTCGTTCATGCAGGTGCTCGACATCACGATCGCCAACGTGTCGTTGCCGACGATCGCCGGCAATCTCGGCGCGAGCGCCAACCAGGCGACGTGGGTGATCACCTCGTTCGCGGTCAGCAACGCGATCGCGCTGCCGCTCACCGGCTACATGACCCGGCGCTTCGGCGAACGCAGGTTGTTCGTCTGGGCCACGTTCGCGTTCGTGCTCGCGTCGCTGCTGTGCGGGCTCGCATCGAGCATGGGCTTCCTGGTCGCCGCGCGCGCCATCCAGGGCTTCGTCGCCGGCCCGATGTATCCGGTCACCCAGGCGCTGCTGATCTCGATCTATCCGCCCGCCAAACGCGGACAAGCCATCGCGCTGCTCGCGATGGTCACCGTGGTCGCGCCGATCTGCGGGCCCATCCTCGGCGGCTGGATCACCGACAACTACAGCTGGGAATGGATCTTCTTCATCAACGTGCCGATCGGCATCTTCGCCAGCCTCGTCGTCGCCAGCCAGCTGCGGGGCCGCCCGGAGAGACTCGAAACGCCGAAGATGGACTACGTCGGCCTGATCACCCTGATCATCGGCGTCGGCGCGTTGCAGACGCTGCTCGACCTCGGCAACGAGGAAGACTGGTTCGAGTCGACGAAGATCGTTTGGCTCTCGATCGTTTCGGTGCTGGGGCTGGCGGTGTTCCTGATCTGGGAACTCACCGAGAAGGACCCGATCGTCAACCTGCGCCTGTTCCGGCACCGCAATTTCGCGTCCGGCACGATCGCGATGGTGCTCGGCTATTCGGCGTTCTTCGCCGTCGGCCTGCTGATTCCGCTGTGGCTGCAGCGCAATCTCGGCTACACGCCGATCTGGGCGGGCTTCGCGACTGCACCGATCGGCACCCTGCCGGTGCTGCTCACGCCGCTGGTCGGCAAGTACGCGACGCGGTTCGACCTGCGCATCCTCGCCAGTTTCGCCTTCATGGTGATGGCCTTCACCAGCTTCCTGCGCTCGGGCTTCAACCTCGACGTCGACTTCCAGCACGTGGCGATGGTGCAGCTGTGGATGGGCCTGGGCGTGGCGCTGTTCTTCATGCCGGTGCTGACGATTCTGCTGTCCGACCTGGAGCCGCACGAGATCGCCGCGGGCTCGGGCCTGGCCACGTTCTGCCGCACGCTCGGCGGCAGTTTCGCCGCATCACTGACGACCTGGGCCTGGAACCAGCGCAGCACCATCCATCATGCGCAGCTCACCGAACACATCCCGGCACACGACCCCGCCATGCAGCAGACGGTCACGGCGCTCGGCAACGGGGATCTGCAACGCGGCGCGATGCTGCTCGAGCAGATGATCGCGCAGCAGGCCACGCAGATCGGCTTCAACGAGATCTTCCACCTGCTCGGCATCCTGTTCTTGGTGGTGATCGCGTTCGTGTGGATGGCGAAACCTCCGTTCACGGCCAAGGCGGGCGGCGCGGCGGCAGGCGGGCATTGAGCCGACGAGCCAGGCCTACGGCGCGGGCGCCGGCAACCGGATCTCGAACCGTGACAGGGCGGACAGCGTGGCGATGTCCTGAGGGCGGCGCGTCTTGAGATCCACCAGGAACGCGCGCGCCGCGTCGCCATAGCCTCGGCGGCTGATGCCGACCATCGTCGTGCCCTGCCCGCCCGGTCCGCGGCGATAGCGGTAGGCGTTCCATTCGACGATGACGCCTGACGCATCCGATGCCGACAGCAGGAAATCGAGCAGCACCTCGTCGCCGGCCTCGTTGACCAGCACCTCGACATTGGCCACCGGGTCGCTGGCCTTGCGGGCCTCGATCTGCTCGATCATGGCGCGCGCCGTCTGCGCGAGATCGGCACCGAACGGCCGCACGTCGATCAGCAGCATGCTGTCGTAGCGCTCGACGCGTTGACCGGCCGGCACGTACTCCTGCTTGTAGAGTTCGGGCGATGGATTGCTGACCCATTGCAGCACGAAGTCCGTGTCGCCGAAGCGGATCGGGCCGGGAACGCCGATGCGATCGGAAGCATCGGCCGCGAGAGCCGCGATCGGCGCCAGCAGCAAGGCCAGCCAGCACACCGCGGCGCCGAAACCGGGCATGAAGCGTCGTGGAAACCTGTGCATCTGCTGCGTCCTTGATCCGCGCGGCGACGTGCCGCTCCGACAGCCTGCATGATCCCATGAACGGCCGGCATCGGAACCTGCCGCATCCGCGCGTCAGGCGGCCGTCAAGGCGATTCCGACGAGCAGCCCGAGGCCGGCACCGCCGAGCACTTCGGGCAGCGTGTGCCGCGCCATCCGCAGCCGTGCCCATCCGAGCAGCGGCAATGCCGCCAGCGCGACCGAGGCCGCGGCCGGCCACAGCGCCCAGGCGGCGACGCCGGCGAATGCCAGGCTGGCCATGTGCAGCGACAGCTTGATCCAGCGGTTGGCGATGCCGGCCACGCACAGCATCGCGACCGCGGCGAGCACGCCGCTGGAGGTCGCCGACGCGCGGCCGCCCATCCACAGCCAGTAGGCCGCGGCGACCAGCAGCGCGAGTGCATACAGCAGCGGCCGCTCCTGACGACGCGACGCGTCCACCGTTTCCCAATGGCCGCCGCGCCGCCGCTGCCAGATGAAGACCGACACGATCGCAATCGCCACGCCGATTCCCAGCGCGGTACGCGGCAGCGATGCGGGATCCAGGCGCCATGCCGCCAGCAGCGCGAGCGTCGCCAGCACGATGAAGGGATGCAGGACGATGGAGACGACGCGCGCGGTTGTCGTCGTGATGGGCGTGAAGGACATCGCCCGATGGTAGCCGCCGCCTCGCGTCAGATGTGTTCCAGCGCTTCGGCCAAACGCTCGACGCCGATGACCTCCATGCCCTTGAAGCTGCCGGTCTTGGGCGCGTTCGCCCTGGCGACGATCGCGCGCCTGAAACCGTGGGTCGCCGCTTCGCGCAGGCGCTCCTCGCCGTTGGGCACCGGGCGGATCTCGCCGCTCAGGCCGACCTCGCCGAACGCGATCGTCTTGTCCGGCAACGGCGCATCGCGCAGCGACGACAGCACCGACAGCAACACCGGCAGATCGGCCGCGGTTTCCTGCACGCGGATGCCTCCGACGACGTTGACGAACACGTCCTGGTCGCCGGTCATGATGCCGCCGTGGCGATGCAGCACGGCCAAGAGCATCGCCAGGCGATTGCCTTCCATGCCGACCGCGACGCGGCGCGGATTCGACAGCGGCGAGGCATCCACCAGCGCCTGCACTTCCACCAGCAGCGGCCGCGTGCCCTCGCGCGTGACCATCACGCAACTGCCCGGCTGCGGCGTGCTGCCGCCGGACAGGAAGATCGCCGACGGGTTGGGCACTTCCTTCAGGCCTCGATCGCCCATCGCGAACACGCCCAGTTCGTTGACCGCGCCGAAGCGGTTCTTGAACGCACGCATCACCCGGAACCGGCTGCCGCTGTCGCCTTCGAAATACAGCACCGCATCGACCATGTGCTCGAGCACGCGCGGGCCGGCGATACCGCCTTCCTTGGTCACGTGGCCGACCAGGAAGACCGCGGTGCCGGTCTCCTTGGCGTAACGCACCAGGCGCGCCGCGGTCTCGCGGACCTGGCTCACCGAGCCGGGCGCCGCGGTCAGGGATTCGGTCCAGAGGGTCTGGATCGAGTCGGCGATGATCAGCTTCGGCCGCAGTTCCGAGGCGTGCTGCAGGATGCGCTCGATGCCGGTTTCGGCCAGCGCGTGCAGGCCGTCCAGCGACAGCCCGAGGCGCACGGCGCGCCCGGCCACCTGTGCCAGCGATTCCTCGCCGGTGACGTACAGGCCCGGCAGCGTGCCGGCCATCTGCGCCAGCGCCTGCAGCAGCAGCGTCGACTTGCCGATGCCCGGATCGCCGCCGACCAGCACGACGGCGCCTTCGACCAGGCCGCCGCCGAGCACCCGGTCGAACTCGCCGATGCCGGTCGACACGCGCACGTCCTCGCCCTGCTGCACGTCCTTGAGCGCCATGACCTTGGGCGCGTCGATCTTGCCCGCCCAGCCGCTGCGCCGCGATGCGGGCGACTTCGCCGCCGCTGCGCTTTCCAGCACGATCTCGGCGATCGTGTCCCAGGCGCCGCAGGCACTGCACTGCCCCTGCCACTTGTTGAAATCCGCGCCGCATTCACTGCAGACGTATGCCGTCCTTGCCTTGGCCATCGAAGTATCCGTCGTGCATCAGCCGTCACTCTAGCCGCCCCCCGTCTCGACACGCGAGACCGCTGTCATCGGGTCGACACCGCATCACTGCATCGTCGAGGGTCCGCCGCCCGGATCGCCCACCATGCGTGCCACGATGCTGCTCCCGCTGCTGGCGCTCGCCGCCTGCGCCAGCTCGCCCCGGCCGCCGGCCGTTGCTGGAGACGCCATGCCCGACGTCGACCGTCCCCTGCTCATCGCCCACCGCGGCGCGAGCGCGGTCATGCCCGAGCACACGCTGGCCGCGTACGCGCGCGCGATCGACGACGGCGCCGATGCCATCGAACCGGATCTGGTGAGCACCCGCGACGGCGTACTCGTGGCCAGGCACGAGAACGAGATCGGCAACACCACCGATGTCGCCGCGCATCCGGCATTCGCCGCCCGCCGCACCCGCAGGCAGATCGACGGCGAATGGGTCGAGGGCTGGTTCACCGAAGACTTCACCCTCGCCGAACTCAAGACCCTGCGCGCGCGTGAACCGCGCCCCGCCTTGCGATCCACCGCACACGACGGGCAGTTCGAGGTGCCCACGCTGGACGAGATCATCGCGCTGGCCGCCGACGCCGCCGCACGCACCGGGCGCGATATCGCCCTGGTGCCCGAGCTCAAGCATCCCGGCTACTTCCGCGCGATCGGCCTGCCGATGGAAGAGCGGCTGCTGGCCGCGCTCGCGGCGCATCCCTACACCCGGCGCGCACCGGTGATCATCCAGTCGTTCGAAACCGCCAACCTGCGCGCACTGCGTCCGCGGCTTGGCACCCTGCCCAACGTGCGCCTGCTGCAACTGCTGGGCGATCCGCGCAGCCGGCCCGTCGATCCAGCCGCCGACGACGCCCCGACCTACGGCGCGATGATGCAGCCCGAAGGCCTGCGCACCATCGCCGCCTATGCGGAACTGATCGGTCCGCCGTTCCAGGTACTCCAGCTCCAACGCGGCCGCGACGGCCGCCTGCGCAGCCCGCTGATCGACGCCGCCCATGCGGCCGGCCTGCAGGTCATGCCCTACACCTTCCGCCCCGAGAACACCTATCTACCCGCGGCGTACCGGAGCGGCGACGACACGGCCCGACACGATGCCGGCTCGATCCGCCATATCCGCGACCATGTCGACGCCGGCATCGACGGCCTGTTCGCCGACGACCCCGCGGTGGCGCGGCGGGCGCTGGAGGGCGAGTGATCGGAGGCACAGCCTGCTACCGTTCGCTTCGCGCGTACGCTCTCGTACTCCATCGCCACACAGGGATGATCGTGCTCGAAGCGACGCGCGCATGTGCCTCGGCACATGCACCGGCGGCGGCGCGTCGTGGCACCGATCCTTGATCCAGCACACGCACAAAAAAGGCCACGCCCGTGGGCGCAGCCTTTCTTTTGCAGCGTGGTGCCGGAAATAGGAATCGAACCTACGACCTACGCATTACGAATGCGCCGCTCTACCAACTGAGCTATTCCGGCTTGGGACGCGAATTCTAGGGAGCGCAGGCCCTGCGGTCAATCGACCAGCTGCAGGCGCAGCTCGCGCGGCAGGGCGAAGACCATGTTCTCCGGCTCGCCGGCCAGTTCACGCACGCTGTCTGCGCCGAGCTCGCGCAGGCGCGTCAGCACGCCCTGAACCAGCACGTCGGGCGCCGAGGCGCCAGCGGTCACGCCGATGTGCTGGCGGCCTTCGACCCAGCGCGGGTCGATCTCGTCGGCGCCGTCGATCAGATACGCCTCCACGCCGTCGCGCTCGGCCAGCTCGCGCAGGCGGTTGGAGTTGGAGCTGTTGGGCGAGCCGACGACGAGGACCAGGTCGCATACCTTCGCGAGGTCACGCACCGCGTCCTGACGGTTCTGGGTGGCGTAGCAGATGTCGTCGTTCTTCGGCCCCTGCAGCGCGGGAAACTTGGCGCGAAGTGCGGCGATGACGCCGCGGGTGTCGTCCACCGACAACGTGGTCTGGGTGGTGTAGGCCAGATTGTCCGGCTGGCCGACGACCAGTGCGGCCACGTCGGCCTCGTCCTCGACCAGGTAGATCGCGCCGCTGCCCGCCTCCGCGCGCCACTGGCCCATCGTGCCCTCGACCTCGGGGTGACCGGCATGGCCGATCAGCACCACGTCGCGGCCGGCGCGGCAGTGACGGGCTACTTCGAAGTGCACCTTGGTCACCAGCGGACAGGTCGCGTCGAACACCTTGAGACCGCGGCGGTCGGCCTCCTCGCGCACCGCCTGCGAGACGCCGTGCGCACTGAAGATCACGGTCACGCCATCGGGCACCTCGTCGAGTTCCTCGACGAAGATCGCGCCCCGGCGCTTGAGGTCCTCGACCACGAAGCGGTTGTGCACCACCTCGTGACGCACATAGATCGGCGCACCGAGCGTCTCGATCGCGCGTTTGACGATCTCGATCGCACGGTCGACGCCGGCGCAGAAGCCGCGGGGATTGGCGAGGACGATATCCATGCCGTGCAGTTTACCCGCACCGCCACCAACGCCGGCGGAATGCGGGCCCAGCCCGCGACACCCCCGCGTTCATCCCCGCCGGCCGCGCGGGCGTGCACCCGGCTGGCCCAGCGCACGCACGATCGCGACCAGCAGGGCCGAAAGCATCAGCACCGCGGCCCAGAACACCGGCCCCTGCTCGATGCCGATGGCGGCCACGAAGCGGACCAGGCTGGCCACGAGGCCGGCCACGGCCAGTCCGCGCAGCGCGCGGCGCCGCGGGCGCGCCGTGTCCGCCGGCATCGCCGCCGCCAGGGCCCACCACGCAGCGAGGAGCAGCACCACGCCCAGCGGGATCATGCGATCTCTCCGGCGCGCGCCATGCGGCCCGGTGACGCCGCAGGGGCCGCACGTGCCACAGCAGCGCTCCGGCCGGCCGCGCGGGTCAGCAGGGCGAAACCGAGCGCAAACCCCATCGCGACGAGGTCCACCGCGGCCAAGGCCCATTCACCGCGGGCCAGGGTGACGCCGAGGTGGCTGTCGGGCGCGGTGGCCGCGTTGACCAGCGGAATCGCCGCCATCGCGATGGCGGTCGCGAGGAACAGATCGCGCCAGCCGCGACCCACGCGGTCGCGTGCGGCGCCCCACGCCGCCGCCAGCGCCCAGACCGTACAGAAGACGGCGATCTCGGCCGAGGCCCGGTTCTCGATCGCGGCCGGCAACAGGCGGTTGGCCAGCAGCATGGACGCACAGGCCAGCGGCATGCCGGCGACCACGCCGACATTGAGCGCACGCACCAGACCGTGTCCCGACACCAGGCCCGCCGTGGCGCAGCGCTGGGCGCGCTTGCGCACCCACACCTGCATGCCAGTGGCCAGCATCACGCAGCCGGCCAGGCCCAGCACGAAGTACAGCCAGCGCAGCGGCGCGCCGCCGAACTGCGCCATGTGCAGTCCGCCGAGAAACGCATAGGCGGTGTAACCCGCCATCGCCGGCGCGGACTGGTGCACGAACGCACCCGTGGCCGCGTCGTAGTGCACCTGCTGCATGTCCCAGGCCACGCGGCGCGAATGGTCGGTGCCGAACGCGATCAGCGCACTGCCGTCGGCCGGATGGTGGATCGAGGCCCAGTCCACCGGCACGCCCATGCGGCGTTCGGCGTCGGCCACCAGCGCATCGACGGAATGGCGCGAGGTCAGGGGTGTGCCCGTCTCCTCACGCTCGTAGAACCCGCCCGCGTCGGCGAAGAACGCTTCGGTATCGCCGCCGTAGGCCGCCTGCGTGCCGCCGACGATGTAGCTGGCCGCGAAAATGGCGACGCCGGTGTAGGCGATCATCACGTGGAACGGCAGCCCCAGCACGCCGGCCAGATTGTGTCCGTCGAGCCAGGCGCGCTGCCCGCCGCCGCGCCAGCGCAGCATGAAGAAGTCCTTGAAGATCTTCTTGTGCGTGATGACCCCGGCCACCAGCGCGACCAGCATCATCATGCCGAGCAGTCCCACCGCGTACATGCCCCACAGCCCCGCGTGCAGGTCGTAATGCAGGCGGAAGAAGAACTGGCCGCCGGCGGTTCCGGGAATCGCCGCGCCGTCGCGCGGGTCGAGCAGCACCGCGCCTTCGCTGCCGTCGTCGTTGAACCAGAACGCCTCGACACCCCGCTTGCGGGCGCTGGAGACGTGCGCCCACCACACGTGCGCGTCGGGTGCCTCGGCCTCGACGCGCTCGAACGCGGCGTCGAAGCGCGTGGGCTGCGGACCGGCGAGATCGTGCAGTGCCGGGCGCATCCAGTCGTCGAGTTCGCGGTCGAAGCAGGCGAGCGTGCCGCCGACGAAGATCACGAACAACAGCCAGCCCGACAACAGACCGGCCCAGGTGTGCAGCCAGGCCATCGCCTGGCGCAGCGAGTTCTTCATGCGTGCGGTCTCCGGATGCGGTTCACGGTCGCACCGCCTGCGCCGACAGCAGCGACGCGGCGGCCGAAAGCACCAGCGTCAGCAGCGGCACCGCGATGGCGGCGCGCGCCCAGTGCCGCGCGCCGAAGGTGTACACCGCCGCGACGACCCACACCGGAAACGCGAGCAACATGCCGGTGATCACCCGGTCCGCGCGCGCGAACGGCAGAACCGACGCCGCGAGGGCGGAAAACGCATGGGCGAGCGCATAGCCGCCGGCCACGGCGACCAGCGTGCGCAGCACCACCTCCGCGGCATGCCGCCAGCGTCCGCGGTCGGCGGCGGGGCGGCGTGTCGGCGTGTGCGTGGTCATCGTGCCCGCCACCGCTCAGAACCGGTAACCGAGCGTCAGCGAGACGCTGCGCGGTGCTGCGTAAAAGCCCTGCCCCGCGCTGTAGAGCGAGGTGATGTAGCGGCGGTCGGTGACATTGTCGAGATTCAAGGTCGCGTCCCAGCCGCTGCGCAGGCGGTACCCGGCCATCAGTCCGACCACCGCGTACGCGGTCTGCTCGACCCGCGCGGGCGCGCCGTCCGGCAGTACCACGGGCTGCCAGATGTCGCCCTGCCAGCGCACCGAACCGCCGACGCGCAGCCCCGGCACCGCATCGACACGCGCGACCGCGGCCGCGCGCAGCGTGGTGCGGGGCACGTAGGGGCGGCTGTCGTCGCCGGCATCGTCCTCGATCCGCAGACGCGTCCAGCCCGCGGACAGCGACCACACCTCGCCGATGTCGCCCGCCACCTCGAGTTCGACGCCGGTCGAGCGCGCATCCTCGCCCGCGTACACCGAGCGGCCGCTGTCGACATCGAAGCCGACGTAGCGCGCCAGATTGTCCTGCTCCACGCGGAACACGGCCGCGGAGGCATTCAGCCGGCCATCCAGCCACGCGCCCTTGAGTCCGGCCTCCAGGTTCGATCCCTCGATCGCCTCGAGCGGCGCGCCGGACGCATCGAGTTCGGTCTGCTGGGCGAAGATGCCGCCGTAGCTGGCGTAGAGCGAGTACGCGGCCGCGATATCCCAGACCGCACCGACGAACGGCGTGGTGCGCGTGACTTCGCTGTCCTTCGGCATACCGTAGCCGGTGCCGGCCATGCGTACGCGCGCATGGTTGGCACCGGTGATCAGCTTGAACGTGTCGGCCAGATCCCAGCGCACGTTGGCGTACAGCGCGTCGCGGCGGAACTCGAAATCCGAGCCGTCGCTGTCACTGTCGAACGCCGGCTTCGGATAGCGGCCGTCGAACGCGCCCCCGGGCCCCAGCGGCGTGCCGACATCGTTGCCGTACCAGGAGATCTCGCGCACACGGCTGTCCGCCCAGCTCGCACCCACGACCGCGTCGTGACGCCGCCCGCCGAACGCCAGCGGTCCGCTCGCGCGCACGTCCACATGACGGCTGCGTGTCGAGCCGGCATAGGCCGACGGATAGGCGAACAGGCCGAGTCCGGTGTCGCGGTCGGGCGTGCCGTAGACATAGAACAGCTCGGAATCCTGGTCCTTGTCCTGATGATTGAACGCCGCGCGCAGCGACCAGTCGTTGCCGAAGGCGTGCGCGAGCTCGGCGAACGCGCGCGTGTCGCGCGTGTCCCAGTAGGCCCAGTCCGCGGACGTGCTGGTGCTGCGCCGGTACCCGGTCGGTGCGCCGTCGGCGTAGAACAGCGGCAGCGCGCCCCAGAGCGGACTGTCGGCGTTGTTGTCCTGGCGCGAGACGCCGGCGGTCAGCCGCGTCGACGGGCCCAGATCGGCTTCGGCGACACCGTAGACCAGCGACTTCTCCAGCCGGTAGCGATCGAGATGGCTGTCGCCGTCCTCGTACGCCGCCACCAGGCGACCGCGCACCGCGTCGGTGCCCAGCGGCCCGCCGACGTCGGCATCGAGACGCTGGCGGTCCCAGCTGCCGACCGTCGCCTGCACTGCGCCTTCGAAGGCGGCGCTCGGCCGCTTGCGCACGAAGTTGATCGTCGCCGAGGGATTGCCGGTCGCCGACATCAGACCGTTCGCCCCGCGCAGCACCTCGATGCGGTCGAACATCGCCAGATCGACGTCGCCATCCTGGATGCCGTAGGGCAGCGGCACGCCGAGACCGTCGAACTGGAAGTTGCTGATGTCGAACCCGCGCGCGGTGTAGTAGGTCCGCCCGGTCTCCACCCGCTCCACGCCGATGCCGGGTGCGGCGTCGAGCGCGTCGTTGAGGTTGTCGAGGCCGAAATCGTCGAGCTGGTCGCGCGTGAGCACGCTGACCGACTGCGGGGTTTCGCGCGCCGTCAGCCGCAGGCCGGTGCCGGCACTGCTCGGCGGCGCGCCGTAGCCGGCGACCGCATCGGCGTGCACTTCGACGCGGTTGAGTTCGATCGGGTCTGCCAGGCCGGCATCGTCAGCGGCGTTCGAGGACAGCGGCACCGAGGCCGCCAGCGCGGCGGCGCAACACAGGGCGAGCGGATGACGTATGCAACGCGAAGCGGTCTTCGACGCGGACAACAGGGACATCGTGGGGTCTCACCGGCTGGGGACGCCGGAACACCCGGCGCCAGAGCGTGGATGATAATGAGACCCTGACGCAACCGCAAATGATTCTCAACAACAAGGTCAGCGGCGCTGGCCGGCCCGGTCCTTGCCCCCGATGAAGCCGAACAGCGCGATGCCGATCGCGCCTCCGACGATCGCCGCATCCGCCAGGTTGAAGGCCGGCCAGTAATGGTCCTGCCAGTGCCACTGGATGAAGTCGACCACATGTCCGTGGATCTGCCGGTCGATCACGTTGCCGATCGCCCCGCCGATCACCAGCGAGAACGGCAGTGCCGTGCGCCAGTCGCTGCGCGGCGTGCGTGCCAGCCAGACCGCCAGCGTGCCGGAGATCACGATCGCCAGGCCGGTGAAGAACCACTTCTGCCAGCCGCCGGCGTCGGCGAGGAAGCTGAAGGCCGCGCCGGTGTTGTAGGTGCGGTACCAGTTCCACACGCCCTCGATCACCGGAATCGCGGTGTATTCGGGCAGCGAGGTCAGCACCCAGTACTTGGTCAACTGGTCGAGCGCGATCACCACCACCGACAGCACCAGCCACGGCAGGGCGTTGGGCGTCACCTTGGCCATCAGAACCACCTCCGGAGTTCGCCGCTGCCATCACGGCCGTCGGTCGCGATGTTGTCCACGCAGCGCCCGCACAGTTCGGGATGCTCGGCATGCGCGCCGACATCGGCGCGGCGCTGCCAGCAGCGCACGCACTTGGGCTTGCCGGTCGCGCGCGCGGAAATGCCGATCGCGGTCGCGCCTGCGTCGTCCACGATCGTCACGTCGCCGCTGATCAGCAGGAAGCGCAGCTCGTCGACCACCGGCGACAGCCAGTTCGCGTCCGACACGCCGCAGCGCAGTTCGATCTCGGCATCGAGCGCGGCGCCGATCTCGCCGCTGGCGCGCATCGGTTCGAGCACCTTGGCCACGCGCTCGCGCAGCTCCAGCACGCGGTCGAAGTCCTGCGGTCCCCAGTCGGCATCGCCGTCGAGCTTCTGCAGCCCGGTGTACCAGGTCGCGAACTGCACGTTGGCCTCGCGCGCACCGCCCGCGGGCGCGGGCAGATACCCCCACAGCTCGTCGGCGGTGAAGCTCAGGACCGGCGCGATCCAGCGCGCGAACGCCTCGGCGACGTGGTACATCGCGGTCTGCGCGCTGCGACGGCCGACCGAATGCTCCGGCATCGTGTACAGCCGGTCCTTGGTGACGTCGAGATACAGCGAGCCCAGATCGACGCTGCAGAAGTTCGACAGCGCCTGCACGATCTCGGCGAAGTCGTAACGCGCGTAGGCGTCCTCGATCCGCGACTGCAGCTGGGCCGCGCGATGCACGATCCAGCGGTCCAGCGCAACCATGTCCTGCGGCGCGACCAGGTCACGCGCCGGCTCGAAGCCGGCCAGGTTGCCGAGCAGAAAGCGCGCGGTGTTGCGGATGCGGCGATACGCGTCGGCGGTGCGCTTGAGGATCTCCTGCGACAGCGACATCTCGTTGCTGTAGTCGGCCGAGGCGATCCACAGGCGCAGGATGTCCGCGCCCAGCGTCTTCATGATGTCCTGCGGCTCGATGCCGTTGCCGAGCGACTTCGACATCTTGCGGCCGTGCTCGTCGACGGTAAAACCATGCGTCAGGCACTGGCGGTACGGCGCGGCCTTGTCGATCGCCACGCCCGTCAGCAGCGAGGACTGGAACCAGCCGCGATGCTGATCCGAACCTTCGAGATACAGATCGGCCGGCTTGTCGAAGCCACGCGCCAGCAGCACGCCCTCGTGCGTGACGCCGGAGTCGAACCAGACATCGAGGATGTCGGTGATCTTCTCGTAGTCGGCGGCCTCGTCGCCCAGCAGTTCGCTGGCGTCGAGCGTGTACCAGATGTCGACACCGTGCTGCTCGACGCGATCGGCGACCAGACGCATCAGCTCGGTGCTGCGCGGATGCGGCTCACCGGTTTCGCGGTGCACGAACAGCGCGATCGGCACGCCCCAGGTGCGCTGGCGCGAGATCGTCCAGTCCGGGCGGCCTTCGATCATGCCGGCGATGCGCGCCTGGCCCCATTCGGGATACCAGGTCACGTCCTGGATCGCGGCCAGCGCATCGTCGCGCAGCTTGGCCTGCGACATCGAGATGAACCACTGCGGCGTCGCGCGGAACGCGATCGGCGTCTTGTGGCGCCAGCAATGCGGATAGCTGTGCTCGATCCTGGCGAATGCGAGCAGGCTGCCCTGCGCGCGCAGCGCGTCGACGATGACGTCGTTGGCCTTCCAGATGTGCAGGCCGGCGAGCACGGTGTCGCCGATCGGCGGCGTGGTCGGCAGATACACGCCGCGACCGTCGACCGGATTGATCTGGGCCGCGGTGTAGCGGTCGAGCAGGCCGTAGGCCTTGCCGACGACGTAGTCCTCCTGGCCGTGGCCGGGCGCCGTGTGCACGGCGCCGGTGCCGTCCTCGGCCGAGACGTGCTCGCCGAGGATCACCGGGATGTCGCGCTCGGCATAAGCATTCCCCTCAGAAGCGAAGGGATGCGCGAGCACGAGGTGCTCGAGCGCGCTGCCGGCCACGCGACCGTGCACGACGACATCGCCCTCCACGCCGTAGCGGCGCAGCGCGCGCTCCACTAATGCATCGGCCAGCACCAGCCAGCGGCGACGGCCGTCCTGCGAGACCGGGCCTTCGACCAGTGCGTACTCGAGATCGGCGCCCAGCGACACGGCGAGCGAAGCCGGCAGCGTCCACGGCGTGGTCGTCCAGATCGGCAGCGCGACGTCGACATCGGCCGGCAGCGTGGCGCCGAATGCATGTGCGAACGCCGCGGAATCACGCGCGATGTAGGCGACATCGACCGCCGGCGAGACCTTGTCGGCGTATTCGATCTCGGCCTCGGCCAGCGCCGAGCCGCAGTCGAAACACCAGTGCACCGGCTTCACGCCGCGGGTCAGATGGCCGTTGTCGACCACCTTGGCCAGCGCGCGCATCTCGTCGGCCTCGAAGCGGAAGTCGAGCGTGCGGTACGGGTTGTCCCAGTCGCCGAGCACACCGAGACGCTTGAAGTCGCGGCGCTGGATGTCGATCTGCTCGTTGGCGTATTCGCGGCACTTCTGCCGGAACTCGACCGCATCGAGCTTGACGCCGACCTTGCCCCACTTCTTCTCGATCGCGATCTCGATCGGCAGACCGTGGCAGTCCCAGCCCGGGATGTAGGGCGCATCGAAGCCCGCCATGCCCTTGGACTTGACGATGATGTCCTTGAGGATCTTGTTGACCGCATGGCCGAGATGGATCGCGCCGTTCGCATACGGCGGGCCGTCGTGCAGTACGAACTGCGGACGGCCGCGCGCGTGCTCGCGCAGCTGCGCGTAGAGGCCTTCGTCTTCCCAGCGCGCCAGCATCGCCGGCTCGCGCTTGGGCAGATCGCCGCGCATGGGGAAGTCGGTCGCCGGAAGATGGATCGTCGACTTGTAGGGGTTTGGAGAACTGTCGGACTGGGCGCTCACGCGTAATCCTGTTGTGGCGTTTCGTGATGTGAGGACGGCGCGGCGGCCAGCAGCGCGCGGGCGTGTGCGGCGTCGAGATCCATCTGCCGGACCAGGCTCGGCAGGTCGTCGAACTTTTCCTCGTCGCGCAGGCGTGCGACGAACTCGACCTCGATGCGGCGGCCGTAGAGATCGCCGTCGAAATCGAACAGGTGCGCTTCGAGCAGCGGCTCGACACCGCCGACCGTCGGCCGGGTGCCGAAGCTCGACACCGATGGCCATGGGCGGCTTCCATCCGCACCGCTGCCGATGCCGTGCACGCGCGTGGCGTAAATGCCGCGCAGCGCCGGCACCTTGCCGCCGAAGCGCAGGTTCGCGGTCGGATAGCCCAGCGTGCGGCCCAGCTGCTGGCCGCGCACCACGCGTCCGGCCACCGCATAGGGCCGCCCGAGCAGACGCGCGGCGTGTTCGAAATCACCGGCGACGAGCGCAGTGCGGATATGGGTGCTGGACACGCGCTCGCCGTCGACCACCAGCGGCTCGATCTCGCCGGCGATGAAGCCCGCCTCGCGCCCGAGAGCCTGCAGCGTCGCCAGATCGCCGGACCGCCTGTGGCCGAAGCGGAAGCCCGGGCCGACCCAGACCTCGCGCGCGCGCAGACGCTGCACCAGCACCGCCTCGACGAAGGCCTCGGGCGACATCGCCGCCATGCGCGCATCGAAGCGCAGCAGGCCGACCACGTCGGCCCCGAGCCCGCGCAGGCCTTCGAACTTCGCCCGCACCGGCCCGAGCCGCGGCGGCGGCGACGCCGCAGCGAAGAATTCGCGCGGCAGCGGCTCGAAACTCAACGCGGCGGCTTCGACACCCAGCACGTGCGCCCGCGCCACGGCATGCCGCACCAGGGCCTGGTGACCGAGATGCAGCCCGTCGAATGCGCCGATGCAGACCACGCTGCCGTCGGCACAGAGGGGCCCGCCGGCGATGTCGCGGAACAGCCTGCTCATGTGGATCCGATGCGGCGGGCACGCCGATGTGCGCCCGCGGGAAAAGTGACCGGCAAGTATAGCCGCCCCCCGCCCGACCCCGGGCCCGCCGGCGTGCGCGGCGGCCACGCTCAGTGCCGGAGATGCCGCGGCCGCAGGCCCAGCGCCGCCATCGCCACGACGTACGTCGCCCCGCCCGCCCCGATCACGAGCGTCAGCCAGCCGATGCGATGCAGCGCGCCCTCGATCTCGGTCCACGCGCCGATCCAGAAGCGCAGGCCCAGCACCACCACCGCCATCGCCGCGCAGGCGCCGGCCAGGCGCAGCGTGTATGTCGCCCAGCCCGGCTCGGGGGTGAAGATGGCGCGCTGGCGCAGGGACCGCCACAGCAACACGGCATTGACCACGCCCGCCAGCGCCGTCGCCAGGGCAATGCCGCCGTGGGCGCCCGGCACCTCGTAGAGCCACAGCGGCGTGGTCAGCGCGACCGTCAACGCCACGTTGGCGGCCACCGTCCAGATCGCCGCGCGCATCGGGGTCTTCGTGTCCTGGCGCGCATAGAACGCGGGCGCCAGCACCTTGCTGAGCATGAAGGTGGGCACGCCGAGGCTCATCGCGGTGAGGCTGATCGCGGCCATGCGCGTGTCGGCCGCACTGAACTGGCCGTAGTTGTAGACGGTGGCCGTGATCGGCTCGGCCAGCAGCAGCAGGCCCAGGCCCGCCGGTACGCCGGCCAGCAGCGCCATGCGCAGGCCCCAGTCCAGCGACTGGTTGTATCCCGACGCATCCTCGGCCGCATGGCGGCGCGAGAGGTGCGGCAGGATCACCGTGCCCAAGGCCACGCCGAACAGACCGAGCGGAAACTCGATGAGCCGGTCGGAGTAGTACAGCCAGTCCACGCTGCCGGCCGCCAGCAGCGAGGCGAACGCCGTGCCGACGATCAGGTTCACCTGGGCCACCGAGGACGAGAACAGCGTGGGCAGCATCAGCCGGCCGACCTTGCGCACCTCCGGATGGCCGAAGCCGGGCCGGAAACGCGGTCGCAAGCCCAAACGGCCGAGCGCAGGCCACAGCAGCGCGAGCTGCAGGACGCCCGCGATCAGCACGCCCCAGGCCAGGCCCTGCGGCGGCAGCTCGAAGCGCGGTGCCAGCCACAGCATCGCCGCGATCATGGTCAGGTTGTGCAGCACCGGGGTGAACGCCGGCAGCCCGAACCGGCCGTGGCTGTTGAGGATCGAGGCCGACAGCGCCATCAGCGAGATGAACAGCAGATAGGGAAAGGTGATGCGCAGCATCAGGGCCGTCTGCCCCAGCAGCTCCGGCTGGTCGGCCCAGCCGGGCGCGAACAGCCGCGCGATCAGCGGCGCCAGCAACATGCCGAGCGCGCAGACCACCAGCACCACCGCACACAGCGCGCCGGCCATGTGGTCGATGAAGGATTTCAATGCGGCGCGGTCACCGCGCTGCTTGATCTCGTTGAGCACCGGAACGAACGCCATCGCCATCGAGCCTTCGGCGAACACCCGGCGCAGGAAATTCGGGATGCGATAGGCGACAATGAACGCACTCATCGCCGGGTTCGTGGCACCGGTGCCGAACAGCGTGGCCTGCAGCATGTCGCGGGCGAAGCCCGCGATCCGGGAAATCAGGGTCATCGCGCTGAAGACGGCGCTCGAGCGCAACAGCCCCCCGCCGCGCTTCGACGGCGGGCCAGCCGCCGCCGGATCCGTGCCCGTCACCGGCAGATCCCGTTCAGGCCGGGCATGTTGACGCAAGTGACTGAAACACCCATAATTTCCTGCTCAAATTTTCATTGGTCCGGCGACGCCGGATTTTCACACGTCCAGCTTCCAGGAATCCATCGTGGCAAACATCAAGTCCGCCAAGAAGCGCGCCAAGCAGACCGTCGTGCGCAACGCGCGCAACTCCGCTCAGCGCTCGCAGCTCCGCACCGCCGTCAAGAAGGTGCTCAAGGCACTCGACGCCAACGACGCGACCGGCGCGCAGGAGGCGTTCAACGTCGCCCAGCCGATCCTCGATCGTTTCAGCTCGCGTGGCCTGATCCACAAGAACAAGGCCGCTCGCCACAAGAGCCGCCTGACCGCACGCATCAAGGCACTCAAGGCCGCCGCCTGAGTCAGCCCGGCCGCCCCGGCGGTCGCGGATGCTGCAGAAAAACCCGGCCATCGGCCGGGTTTTCTCGTTTCCCGGCCGGGCACATCGGCGATCAGTCCGCGGGTCGCGCGACCGCGTCATCGGACCGACGGAGTGTCCAGTCGCCCGACGGTCCGGCGTCGGACAGCCCCCACCCCGGTGCGAGCCGGAGCACCCAACCCACGCCGCGGATCTCGTCCGCCGAGCGCGTGATTCCGTCGCGGGATACCGCGAGTTGCTGCCAGTCCCTGGACAGCAGACCGCCTTCGCCCACTTCGAGAACGCCCCAGGTTGTGGCCACGCGGATCGTGCCGTAGACCGCCCCGTCGGGCGGCAAGGGGGTCACGCGCGACGGGTCGAAACTGAAACTCGCGCCCGCCACCGGCAGCACCAGGCGCGGCCCGTCCACGAGCTTTCGACGCCACGCCGCGATCACGCGCTGACGTTCGACGTCACGCGCAGTCTCTTCGAGACGGACCCCGTCGATCCCGTAACGCGCGCCTGCACGCTCCAAGGCTGCCGCGTCCAGCGCCGCTGTCGGGCGCGTGGCCGCCGCCGGCAACAGCTCGGCCAGTCCGCCGCGACGATTCCAGTTCCGCCGCCACCCGGGGACATGGCGATCCAACAGCACTCCGTAGGCGGGACCTGTCGCGTACGCGAAGGAACGCGCGTACTCCGACACCGCATCGGCTGCCTGCAGGTCCCGAACAAGATGGAACACCAGGTCCCGGTCCTGCGCCAGAACCCGGCCCGTGTATTCGGCCAGACCTTCGTGCCGTTCCAACGCATCCTCTGCCGGTCCGGCGCCGGCACACCGCATGCGACGCCAGGCGCGAAATGCCAATGCATCGTCGAGTGCGACGGCGTGCGCATCCGTATCCGTCGCTCCGACGGCTGCGGCCAGTGCACGCAATTCCAGACGCAGCCACAGACGGCCCTCCAGGGTGTCGAGGTGATCCTGATCGGCGTTGACCGCGCCAAGACCGATCTCGCGCTGGACGCGATGCCAGGCTTCGTGCATCAGCAGGATCGACAGCGCAGGCTCGGCGTCGGGCAGCGGCGACATCAGCATGGTCCACCTGCGGCCGTTCCAGTCGACTGCGGTATTCGCGATCGGCACATCGTCGGGCAGCGTTCCGAGAAACAATCCACCCGTTGATCGAAGCGGTGTCAGCACGCCGTCCCGATTCGCGACGACCCGACGCGTCGCAGGATCGGCCACCAGCATCGGGCCGCAGAGGTCAATGCCCCAGAGGCGGCTCCCGTCCGCTTCGCAAAGCACCTGCGCACGGTGGAACGCATGCTCGACCGCAAGGTCGATCTCGGAACTCGAAGCCGCTGCGAACGGCGAGCCCGTCAGGCACGCCCAGAGCCCGAATGCCGCCGCGCTTGCATGCCATCGCATCGATCCGCTCCATCCATAGCGTGCAAACGCGATCTTGCGGGCGCGCAATGCACACGCGCAACCACCACTCGGCTCTCAGGCCTGGGCCGCCTCGCGCTCGCTGCGGTCGAGCTCGTCGAGCGCCGCCTGCACCTTGAGCATCACCTCGCGGGTGCCGTCGTGGGCGAGGCCGGACACCAGGAACCAGGGGCCGGTCCAGCCCAGCGTCGCCACGATGCGCGCCGCTTCGGCCTCGGCATCCTCGGGCAACAGGGTGTCGGCCTTGTTGATCAGCAGCCAGCGCGGCTTGTCGAGCAAGGCGGCGTCGAACTTCTCCAGCTCGCGCTCGATCGCGCGCACCTGCTCGACGGGATCGGTGCCGTCGAGCGGCTGGATCTCCACCAGATGCAGCAGCAACCGCGTGCGCTGGATATGGCGCAGGAACAGGGCGCCGAGCCCGGCACCGTCGGCCGCGCCTTCGATGAGGCCCGGAATGTCGGCGATGACGAAGCTGCGCGCCGGCTCGACGCTGACGACGCCGAGATTCGGATACAGCGTGGTGAACGGGTAATCGGCCACCTTCGGCGTGGCCGCCGAGACCGCGCGGATCAGCGTGCTCTTGCCGGCATTCGGAAAGCCCAGCAGGCCGACATCGGCCAGCAGCTTGAGCTCGAGCCGCAGCGTGCGCTCCTCGCCCTCCTCGCCCGGCGTGGACTGGCGCGGCGAGCGGTTGGTCGAACTCTTGAAGTGCATGTTACCGAGCCCGCCCTTGCCGCCGCGCGCCACCAGCAGGCGCTGGCCGTGCCCGGTCAGATCACCGATGACCTCGTCGGTGGCCACGTTGTGCACCACCGTGCCGACCGGCACCACGATCACCAGATCGTCCCCGCCCTTGCCGTACATCTGCCGCCCCATGCCGCCCTCGCCGCGCTGGGCGCGAAACAGCGTCTGGTGGCGGAAATCGACCAGGGTGTTGAGGTTCTCGTCGGCCTGGATCCAGACGCTGCCGCCGTCGCCGCCGTCCCCGCCGTCGGGCCCGCCCAGCGGAATGA
>VFQP010000654.1_pt1 | contig 59544 bp, 102 predicted proteins | sample 3512351 | NCBI WGS metagenome assembly VFQP01 (sample SAMN10412372, study PRJNA504923) | tailings metagenome | isolation source: Relicate 1 Philex TSF1 revegetated site | place: Philippines: Tuba, Benguet | collected 2017-08-29 | reverse complement strand
TGTGTGTGTGTGTGTGTGTGAGAGAGAGAGAGAGAGAGAGAGAGAAAGAGAGAGAGGGAGAGAGGGAGAGAGAGAGTGGTATATAAGAATGTGCATGACTGCTATGTGGATACATGCATGCCACAAACTGTCATAAACTTGTGACAATATCTTTTCTTACACTGTGACACTGCTGTTTCTCATTGTGTTGGTCTGGCACTGCGATAGCTAACTATCATATCACCATGTAACAACAGTATCATTACTGCCACACCACACGTATTCCTTTGACACACGTATATCTGTTACACAGCAAAGGTAGGAGCCTACCTTACAACCATGTAAACGCTTCCTTTACACAATGTGCATACTTCCTTTACACAAGTGTACATGGGTTGCCCCATATAACACACGTGTCCCCCCATACAACATGCTCTAGTCACTGCAGCATGTTTCCAACGCAAGTCCCTCTTGCCACCCATAGGGCTCCACACACTGCCCACGTGCACAGGAAGAGCCATTCTTACAGGAGCATCCACGTGTACAGGAAGAGGACCCACGTGTACAGGAGCACCCACCTGTGTAGGAGTACCATCATTGATGCTGTATACAGGAACACCCATGTGTACAGGAACACCCATGTGTACAGGAGCACGCATGTGTACAGGAGCACCCACATTGACCTTGCTGTGTGCAGGAGCACCGACCACGGCGTCCACGTGTGTGGCGGGGTGGTTGTGCTCGTATGCATGTGCATGCTTCACAATCACTGCAGCCGGGGGATGGGGTGTGGGGGGATAGTGGGGGTGGGGGGGTGGCAGTGCGGGTTGGTCGCTTGGAGCGGTGCTGGTGGTGGTGGCACCTGTGGTGGAGGGGAGGGGAACAAGAACAGGTGTGGTGGAGAACAACAACACAACAGGTGTTTGTCGATATTACTTGTTGCACCCACACCAAGCATCATGACATCGCAATCCTCATCGCTCCCCCCCCCCCCCAAAAACACCCACACCAAGCATCATCATATCGCAGCCCTTGTCGCTGTTGGAGATCATGACGAAATATATCTGCTGCATCTCGTAGTGCTGCTTCTGTGTGCAGTCGCTTGGCATGTTCCTCTTGCAACAGGTGTGCCAGGGCCTTGAGCTGTTTTGACATCCACCCTGTGGTATTTACATACATTGATTAATGGATGTATAGATACATTGATAAATAGATGTATAGATACATTGATTAATAGCTACATTGATTAATTGATACGTTGATTAATAGATGTATACATACATTGATTATATATATATATATGAATGTACGTATGTATATACATAGATGGATAATAGATAAATAATTATTGCAAGTATCTTGTTGTAATTGATATTGTAGTTGTGTGTGCCCCTGTGTGTCTTGTTTCGCTGCACAACATGTTCAGCACACTCGAAAAACACCAACACTAACACATACCGCGTTTGTATTCAGCAGCATCATGGGACTTGGTCAACATGGTCAACTTTTTGGTCAACTCTGTAATAGTCTTTTGCAATCGTGCCACCTCTTGTTCTGCATCTGCTTTGATTGATGCTGCCTGCTCTTGCCACTGTGTTTGTTTTTTCTCCCACTCTGTTTGTGTTTCCTGCAATTGTGTTTGGTTCTCCTTTAACTGGGTTTGGTTCTTCTTTAACTGTGTTTGCGCTTCCTGCAGCTGTGAGGTAGCAGACATGGTTGCCACATGGCTGGCATCTAGTTCTTGTGCTGAGGTGGGTGGGGATGGAGGGTTGGGTGGCTGGACGAATGTGTGGGTGGATATGGTATTGTATAAAGGGTACATTGGACATGTGCTTTTGCAGTGGCGGGGTTTTTATTTATACATGTATGATTGCAGGTGTGAATGGGATGATTGTAGATGATGCATGCGTGATGTGCATGCATAAACACAGTGCATGTACCATACCAAGCTGTTGCATTTGCAGTTGCATAGCTGTGAGGTGCTGGGTGTGCTGCTGCTGCGCATCATCCAGTGCTGCTGCATGCTGGTGACGTGCATCATCCAGTGCCTCCTGTGTTGGCATTATATGTGGGAGTATGTGTCATTATGTGGGAGTATGTGTCATTATGTGGGAGTATGTGTCATTAATTGAGAATATGGTGTGCACACAGTGTGTGACACTATGTGTGGTGATGTACTACCATGATGTAGTGCATTCACAAGTGACATGGAAATGTGTACAATGTGTATAATGTGTACAATGCAACACAATGTGCACACCCACAACCACCAACAAATACTTGATACTCGTCTTTCTTTCATTCATGTGGCACACACCTGCAGCTGTGTAGCACGTAGTTCTGCAATGTGTTTATCTTGCAGGACTGTGCTGTTTCTGTCCATGTATGTTTTCACAGACTCGAGTGCCCTGTCACGCTCCTGTGTACATGATGATAATGGTCAAACATGATGGTCAAACATGATAATGATGATGGTCACACATGATGATGATGGTCACACATCATCACCACTACCCCCCCCCTCCCACCCACCCCCCACCCAAACGTGATACCTCTTCTGCGGCGCTTGTTTGCCGTGCATGCTCTTCCACCCTCCCCCTCAACACCTCCACCTCTCCCTGTGCACCTCGCAGCGCCTCCTGTGTCGCCTGCTGCTGCTCCTGTGCAACGGCCATTGCCTGCTGATGGGCATCCTCCTGTTCTTGATTGCGCTGCTGGGCAGCATGCAAAGCGTGGTTGGCAGCGTCCAATGCATCCTGGAGCTGCTGTACGGTTGATTGCAGGCTGGCTTTGTGCTGCTGGGCGGTGGTGAGTTGGGTGTGGAGGTGTGCGGTGTCTGATGCACACTGGTCGAGTCGGTGCTGCAAGAGTTGAGCAGATGAAGCATACTCTTCAGCAGCCTTTGTGGGGGGGGGTACATGTTGTTTTGGGTGTTCATGTGGTGTTAAAAAAACATAGAATATAGAAACACTACCTGCTGTGCAGAAGCGCGTTCTGCTTGGCTGTCACGGAGTGCTTGCTGCAGCTGTTCCAGTGCCGCCTGCGTGTGGTGGTGTGTGTGCATGCTTCGTACAAATGTGTGGGTATATTACAAAAACATGCCTTTGTACGAAGCAGGAGCGCCGTGTTGTCTCCCGGCTGTGGAGAATTGGGCATCGCGATTTCATCGTGTTGTATAGAGCGTCGTGTTTTGCCTGCTGTGGTCACACCACATTGTATGTGCACACACCACACGCACCTCGCTGGTTCTTGCGGTGAGGGAAGCCATGGTATTCGTCGCCCACAAAACCGTTGACCTTTGATGATCTTCGCAGTAATCCCACACAAAAACAACCTCGTGCGTTACACGGTGGTCACGGTTGTGATGTACACCACCAAACGAAACATTTGAAGAAAAAAAAAACGAGAAGAAGAAAAAACAGGGCCATCTACCAACAACACTCACACAACACTCTGAATTCATTGATACCCCACCTCTGCACACACACACATCCCATGAACACCAGCTCTCACACGCGTGCAGTGGTCTTGGGCTTGAGCCCCACAGTGACAGGCCCCAACTCCATCATGTCGCGTACATCCTTTTCCACCTCGCGTGTGTATTTCTCCAATGGCAACACGGAAAATGGTTCCTCCTTGATCACACCAATCTCCTCAATACCCAACAGCACAAATGCGATGATGAGTGTGGTGGGAATGGTGGCCCACCCGCACAGCTTGTAGATTGACAGGGGGAGGAAGGTCAACCATAGAAAGAGAAACCGTGTGGTGTGGCGGGTATAGGACAGGGGGATGGGGGTACGCAAGATACGCTCGCTGGCACCCAGGAAATCGGAAAACGTGGTGATGTTTTCGTCCATGCGAAAGCGCTGCACGGGGGTGAGGTTGGTGCGCTTGACAATTTCGCTCATCATCATGAGGACGGTGTTGGGGCGATGGGGGGATGCCTCCAGTAGGTCAAGCTCCTCGGGCTTGAGCACATCCTTTGTGAATGTGGGGTGGATGGGTGTGGGTGGGTGTATGTGAGAAAGACAGAGAGAAAGAGAGGGGGCAAGGGAGAGAGGGAGAGAGGGAAACTATGAAACACATAACAACAAAACCACATTTTATAATACAAACCCACAACAACAAGTCACACACTCTACAATACCAACACACCCCAACAAAAACAACAACAACATCAGCACACCTTGAGTTCCTTGCGCAGGTCTTCTCCAGGTCGCAGGTGCACCATCATGGCAATGGGAAATGCACGTGCCCACCTCCCAAACATCTCCTGCTGCTCCTTTTGGTCGGGGCCAAAGAAAATAGTAGCCTGGGGGATAGTGGGGGGTGGAGGGGGTGGGGGGGTGTAAAAGGATGGGGTGATGTACCATGTTCAGGTGTACAATGATGGGTTGTGGGATGACCGGGTGTACAATGATGGGGTTGTACACAATCAGTGACAATATGTATTCTCGTATGTATTATGAGTATGTACTCTTTATTCACCATACACATATATACAACACAACCAAAACCAACACACCTGGCGCCCCAGGTCACGGATGCGCTGTGTGGTACCAGCAAAGAAGCTACGCACTTCCTGAAAGCGACCATAGCTGCTGTTGGTGCGAAACACAAGCAGCAGGGACAGGGCAAATGCAGAGGGGCCAATACCGCCAGCCACATCCAGGGTGATGTCTGGGCAGTAATCGGGCAATTGTCCGGATTGCAGAAGCTTCATGTAGACAGTGGTGGCGGTGGCAATGAGGGTGGATGTGATGAGGGGGATGCCCAGGGACTTGAGCACATCAGAGCTGGGGTGCGGGGGAATGGTGATGATGCAATGTTGGTCGGAGATGGAGGTATAACCCTTGACATACCCAAACACGGAGCGCAGGTTGCGAGTGTAGCGGGAGCCTGCACGGTGGTGCTTCCAGTTGTCAAACTCATAGTACTGTGGTGGTTACGACAACAAGGGGTGTGTGGCACCACAAAGGAGAGTGGTATGAGATTGGCCTGCAACCCAATTCAATACGTACAGTGCGTCGCTTTTTCAAGCTATCCTCCTTGTACAGATCTTTGTCTGCTGCCACGCGCACAACTTGACGAGCAGCACGAAGTGGCAGTGGGGAGCATGCAATGAGGGGTTTGCCAGCAAGCGCACTGGTTTTGGACAGCGAACGAGTGGCCACGTTGCTGCAGTTTGTTTGCTGTATCAACAATGTGGATTGCATGGTTGCTGTGTGCCTGTTTGCGAGTCAGTCAATGTGGTAGTAGAATGTGGGAATGGACAACCCGTATCGAAGGTTGACCTGCGGTTTTGCAGTGTACTAGACCCCGCAATAGTATTTGGGAATGTATATGAAATGGGAGAGGAAATTTGTTGTCGTTGCAATTGTTTTTGGGAGGGGGTGTTGGTGTTTTTGATGGTTGGTGGGGTGTTGGGCGTGACCGAGTGTCACTGTCTGCTGTCTGCTGTCTCCACTCACAACAGGTGCGATCAAACACACCTTGATGTGTGGAGAACCTTGTGTGATAGGAGGAACTTGTGTGTTGACACGCGTGCGGGGGGTCCCCATACACCTGGTTGAAGTTGCAATACAATCAATAAGTAGTACAAATACACAGCATCGAATAACCACCATCCATACAGTGGTGTACGACATACATACTCTAACAGCAGACAGCTCACACAACAGCAACTACTACCCCCCCCATCGACGATCTAGATCATGGCAACCATCGAAACTGTGCTGTCGCGCCTACCTGTCGCAACCGTATCAACATGGTTTTTAACAACGACTCGGTTTGATCTCCCAGCCAATCAATCATGCAGCCAGTCAGCAGTCATCGGATTGGGGTTCATCGTAGCAGTTCTTGGCCTCGTTCTGTGGATCCGTGGAGCTGTTTTCATCTACAACAAGCGCAAACAAGCACGCACAACATGGCCATGGAAGATCCTCGCCATCGCAGAAGCTTCCACATTGGTGTTGCTGTTTGCCGTGATCGTGCTGTTGACGCCCCCAGGCAGTACATGTCTGCTGCCCGCGGCCACCCCTGGCACTACCAAGGTCGACCAGCTGACGCTCTACAGCGTCCTCACCATTGCCATCCTTGCCTCCCTCATGGGACCATCTGTTACGGACTGGCTGCTGACCATAGGCGAAGCATTTGGCATGCACCTGCGCACGGAATCCACACCCCAGCAGGACGACTCGGGCTTTATGGCACACAAGGGTGACCATTGGACGCTCCATGGCTATGGATGGGTGCATCGTCATGTTCACAGTGATCATGTGCAGCGTTTGCTCTGGCAGCTGCTGCCTGTGACCGCAATACCCCTGTACAAGGTGGGCGGGAGGGATGGGGTGAGGGGGGGTGCCATGCAGCGTCCACATTACTCACACCCCAAACACAACAGCTTGCAACGGCATGCCAAGCCAACATGGCCAACACAACCCAGTGCACGACATCGCAATCAGTATGGTTGCTTGTGCTCATCTCTGTGTGTGGTACCATCAGTTTTGCACTCAACCTGCAGTCGTACGAGCGCCGGTGGGACGAGCCATCAGCAGTCAAGGGTGATCCCAGTCGCAGCCTCTATCGCACCAACGGCTGGTATGATTTTGCTGGTTTTGGTCAACTTGTGCGGAAAAGTCACCAACACACACCCAACCACCCACACCCAACCAACCACACAAAAAAAAACAGGTTGTACAATGTATGGTCTGTTGTCCAATCTGCGTTTACCACCACCATGTTTGTGGGGCTTGCACTGCTCACCCCACCTGGCTCCACATGCTTTTTCCCCTCCACGACGACCAATTCCTCTCTCATACAAAACCTTTCACTGATGATTTTGCTGCCCATGTGTGGTGTGGCACTGGCGCTGGTGTTGTTGCGCAATCATATGGCGCGTGAGGCGCCATCTGATGAGGATATGGAGATGAGCAGGGGCCTGTCTGCTCGCCCAGTGACAAGCAAGGCCAGTGCTGTACTTGCTGGGTATTCCATCACGGCAATGTCAGGCATGCACCACGAGGAGGAGGATGTGACACTAGCACATGCAGGCAGTGACAAGGTGCCCGTTGTGTGAGACATGATCATCTTATGGTCTGACCGTCATGGCGTAAGATGGCCATCTCAGTGAGAAATTATATTACACACCTGTTTGTGTCTCTCATTTCTGTGCACATTTGTCTTGCACCTATATCTAGGTAGTACGCAAGTAGGATCACCCTCGAAAACGCTCACAAACTGTCACACGACACATCTAGATCACACGACACATCAACTAGAGCAACCCAATGTCATCCCCTCTCGCCGATCTCTTCCGTTCCTTGCCAGCGGGATTTGTGACCGTGTGGGTACTTGCCACACCATATTTCAACCGTTCAACCGGCTGCACTACCGGCCAGACTATTGGCCTTGCTGTCATCACGGGTGTGCTGGGCGTGCTTTGCTGGATCCGTGCCACCACGTCACTTTACTCCTACCGCTGCATACGGCGCCACTGCTCCCGCGGTGTGCTATGGTTTTTGTACGCTGTGTTTGAGGGTGCAGCAGTGACAGCACTCTATGCAGCGGTGACTGTGCTAACACCACCTGGTTCCACGTGCTTTTTGTATGACGACAATTATCGCAGCAAAGTTTCTACATTTACTACGTATAATATACTCACCGCATCCACATTGATTGGTTTGGCAGCGCCCCGCTTGCTGGACTGGCTCCAGTGTATTGCCGAACTGTTTGGGTTCAAGGTAGTATGGGTTGTTATACGAACATGGATGAGAAAAAAATCACCATCATTATAAATCACTGTAATTGTATGCTGTGTATGTTGTGTGTGCATACCATGCCCCTTTTCATAACCCCACAACCAGGTTCGAAAGGATGCTGATAATTATGCCTGTCTGCAGGCACCCCCCACAACACCCTCCTCCTCTAAGGGGGTGGGCCAGTCTGCCAACACAAGTATTCCCTCCCATACACGCAGCAGCAGCAACCATGCTGTGCCCCAGGGTGGCCCGGGGCAGGGTGGCCCCGGCATGTTGCGTTGTGTGTTTGATAATGATCAAGTAGAGTGGTTTATATGGCAGCTCTTGCCGTGTGGGTCGGTGTTGCTGTATCAGGTGGGTGCATTGTGTGTAACGAAGTATGGGGTTGGTCTACTCATTCCCTGTGCGCACCATGGGGTTTGTGTGCATGCATTGTCAAACATCATATACCAAAACACACACCCTTAAGCCACACCATCCCTGCAACACCCTTACCCAACGACAACTACACCCCCCACCCCCACCCCATCCTATGCAGGTCACCACTGCCTATTATGCAAAATTCTCACCACTCGACCTCGCACAAGGGGCATGTGGTGACCAAGACAGGGCATGGCTCATTGTGCTCATTGCAGTCATTGGGTTGGTGGGTTTCTTCCTAACACTGTCAAGTTATGAAATGCGTTATGGACAGGGATATGGGTCACTGCAAGGAGGCTGTCCATCAACAGTGGAGGCGAGCTTGTTTAGGACGCGTGGGGTGGCGTATAAACTGTTTGCGTTGACTGCATCGGTGTGCACAACAGGTAGGGGTAAGAGCTGCTTTGGTGGGGGGAAGGGTGTGGCAATATGTACAGAACATATGTACAAAACATATGCACACAATGTGTGCAGTAACATCCATCATTGTACTACAACCCTCTCATCACAGCAACATTTGTGGCTGCCGCACTACTCACACCTCCAGCAGGCCCATGTTTGTTTCAGCAGCAGTATCAGGATGGGTTTTTACAGCTGTTGGGGACATGCTTGCTCCCTTCAGTTGCTGCCTTGTGTATTGTCATGGGGTTTGGGCGATTTATGGTGGAGCGCAAGCGCACGGTGGCATATGCAACACCAGGTGTGCGTGCACCTCCACTGTTGGGTGGTACACCATCAGTGGTACATCCATCAGCACCACCTGCTCCAAGCGGGATGCAGTTTCTGAGCAGTGTGTGATAGTAGTGTGTCTGGCCGGGTCATGGTCAAACTTTTCCTTTTAGGTTTTTGTTTATAAGGCACAATATTCGCAACTAGTACGAACAGCAATTCCTGTAAGAACAACATGGCTGGAGGATCTTGTGATGCCAACGCAGTGGATCAAGCGTTGGGAATCACTGCAGGCGTTTGTTTAGCCATTTGCTTGTTGCCTCAGATTTGGAAAGCATATTCCACCAAATCTGCACGTGACATATCCTACGGATGGACAGCCTTTTACTTCATAGGCACGGACAACCGACTTTGCATGTGATGACTTTTTCCAGTTTCCATGCACATCCCATCACCTGCAACCCTTTTCTACAACACAGGCCTGGTCTTCTACTTTGCCTACCTGTATCGTATCAACGCGCTGGTGGGCTGGATAGGTGTGTTGAGGCACTTGGTGACGAGGGGTGCACTTGTTGACGAGGGGTGCACTTGTTGACGACAGGTGCACATACAACCCGGTTTTAGCCCAAAAACAACATTGGAACCATACCCACACATTCCAGGTATTCTTGTGGAAGCACTGCTCGTGGTCATCCTTGTTGCATACAAATTCTACCTGGAAAACATATACATCAAGCGCCACCCAGAGATGCAAGCTCGTGTGCCTCATGGTGGCAAGCCCAAGGAGCCTGCTGGTGAGGAAACAGATGTTGTTGTCAAGGACGACGCGGAAGTGGCACTGACACCGCATCCTGGCGCAGCCAACGCGTTGGAGGATCCACAGGGGGTGACGCGCCTGCCGCACCATCACCTGCAACGGCCCTCCGCTGCGCATACAGAGTAGGTGTTGATCGTGCAGAGTAGGTGTTGTACGGTACTGTACAGAGTAGGTGTTGTACCAGGGGGAATGAGATTGTATACTATAGTTGTCTACACTGCCTGATGTGTACTTGCCAGAGTGAACACTGGACTTTTTTCATTTTAAAACATTGATTTCATCCCAGTTCGACTGTAAAAGATCGGTAGATTGTTAAGACTATTGTTGTTGAAAACTCCAGCCAAGTTGTAGTGCCCGTCTGTGTTTTACTGGACACCGATGTTGCATGTGTTGGACAGTCGAGTGCGTGGTAGGTATAGTTTTAGCGACTTTGGTTGTGCTACACTAGCTCGCAGTGATGATAATAACATGTATTACCACGTGAACGCAGCATATGATGTACACCACCCAAAAAGAAGCAACGTCAATGCACCGTTCAATGCATGTGCGGCACCTTGCACCACAAGCGTTGTTACACCACCCCAGCCACAGGCACGTAACCAAGTTGCTGTAGCACGACCACGCGAGCTGCGTGGTCACGCTCGTGGGTTTGATGAGAGACCATCAGATGCGCAGCGTGTCCACCACTGCACTCGAGTTGCTGGTCACACGCCCGGAGCCACCACGCCGCCACAGCAGCGATGGGGAACATCAGGACACAGAGGGGGGGCTTGGCCTCTCTGAACAGGTCAGATTACTGGGGCGCATCACCCCTTGCAATTGCCATCATCCATCACGTGTATTTCCTCCTCATCACAACAACAGATCCATCATTTGCAAGCAACGCTCCATGACACCGAGCTCGCCCTCAAACGGGAGCGTGACCGAGCGCTCATGCTCGAACAGGAAGTGCGCCGCCTTCGTGACAATGCTGTAGCCATATCCCCCAGCCCCTCCACCAATGACATGCAAGCATTGCTACTGGCAGGCAAAGCAGAGCAGGACCTGCCTGTGGGTGGGAATGGGGCGAATGGGGTGCTTGGTGGGTGCGATGGGGATGGCAGTGGGAGCAGCATAGGTGGGAGCTGCCATGGGCGTGAATTCAATGGTATGGTCGCCCCATATATGGCGGTGTATTGGGTGGTGATGTATCGGATGGTGGTTTATCGGGTGGAATTGGTGATTGCCTATGAGCACCATGTACATCACAAACACACATTCCCCCAACGCAGGCCATCCTCACTCGAACAACACATCCCCATCTACATCATCCCATCATCACCATCCCGACATGGTCATGATCCCCCGAAAGGAACTCGAACTGCTGCAATTAAAAAACAGAGCCCTTGATTCTGTCAAGGAGGGCATTACTATTGCAGACTGCAGCCAGCCTGACATGCCTATTATATATGCCAATGAGGCATTTGCACGACTGACTGGGTATGCGACAGAGTATGCTGTTGGGAGGAATTGTCGATTTCTACAAGGGTACGTGTGTGATATATATGTGTGTGATATATATGTGATATATATATATATATGTGTGTGTGTGTGTGTGTGTGATATATATATGTGTGATATAATAGGTTTGGGGGTGTGTGGGGGGTGTATGTGATAGGTGGGGTCTTGGACCATGCACAATAATACATGATGAACAGCATAGCAACAACACGGCAACAAGCAGCAGCAACAACAACAACAAGCAGCAGCAGCAAATGTTTCATTGACACAAGAACACCACCCACATCACCAGAACACCACCACCACCACACCCTGCAGCACCAATATCACAAAAACACCAACAAAAACACCGACAAAAACAACAGGGAGGGTACAGACCCAGCAACAGTGCATGAGCTACGTACCGCCATTCAGGCAGTCAAACCATGTGTTGTACAGCTTGTCAACTACAAACGTAATGGGGACCCCTTCATGAACTACCTGTCCCTCACCCCTGTGGTGGATGTGGAGGGGAAACTTACACACTTTGTGGGCGTGCAGGTGTGTGTGGTGTGGGTGGGTGGAGTAAGGCGGTGGTGGTGTATTGTGTTGTGTTGTGTTGTGTTGTGTTGTGTTGTGTTGTATTGTATATATACGCGCACTACCAACATACCACATTCTCACGCTTCAATATACACACCCACTTACATTCATACACACACATTCTCCAACATGCACACCCACATACACCATACACACACATTCTCCAACATGCACACCCACGTACATTCATACACACCCTCTCACACATACACATTCATACGCCCTCACACACCCACACACCCTCTCACACCCACACATCCCCTCACTCACACCCTCTCACGCACACCCTCTCACTCACACCCCCCCAGGCGGATGTCACGGAGCTCATCATGAGTAAAAACGCAGAGCTGGCAGCCAAGAATGCAGCAGTACAGGCTGCTGCTGCTACAGAAGCAAAGAGTCAATTTCTGGCACGTATGAGTCATGAGATACGTACACCTTTGAATGGTATGTATGGGGGGGGGTTGAGGGGGAGGGTGTTGAGAGAGGGTTGATGGAGTGTGTGTTTAGTGGCTTGTGTATATACGTATGTACAGCACATACACATGCATACACACACACACTGACAGACGTGTGTGCACATGCACTTGCACTGCACACTCACACACACACACTCTCTTTACACACACCCACACCCACACACGCACACACACACAAAACAGGTATGATTGCTGTAGGTGAGCTGCTAGCAGAAACATCCCTCTCCCCAGCTCAGTGGGACTTGGTCAACACAATTCGGTGTTCTGGAGAAACACTGTTGACCTTGATCACGGATATTTTGGACTTTAGTAGAATTGAAGCCAACAAAATGGTGTGTGGGGGGGGGTTGTACATGTGTGTGTATGTGTGTACATTGATGTGTCTTCAACACACACCACCTTCATGTGTGTATGTGTGTATGTGCATGTTGTGTTTGTGCGAGTGTGTGTGACGGTTGTGGACACACCAATGCATACACAAGTACACACACACCACCTTGAACACACCCACCACAGGTATTAAGCTACACCACATTTAGGCTACAAACAGTGGTGGAGGCTGCTATGGAGATTGCTGGGTTGAAAGCAGCACAGAAACGATTGCATGTACGTATTGTGTATTGTGTATTGTGTGTTGTATATTGTGTATTGTGTGTTGTATATTATGTATTGTGTGTTGTGTGTTGTATATTGTGTATTGTGTGTTGTGTATTGTGTGTTGTGTATTGTGTATGAAGCTGTTGTGTACAATGCTGTTGTGTTGGTGATGGTCATGGATATTGTTGTACGTGTGTTTGATTGCCCTTCACCCCCTCCCCCCAAGTATCATTTTCCCAACACACCCACACACACCCTGTACACCAGACACTTCCCCCCCCATACACACCAACAAACTCTCTCCCCCCACCCCAACCCCCACAGGTGGCCTACCACATCAACGAAAACGTCCCCCGCTCCGTCATCCTCGATGCACAACGCCTTCAGCAAATCCTCCTCAACATCCTCAACAACGCTGTCAAGTTTACAGAACGGGGGGAGATACTTTTAGAAGTGTGGTGTCGCCCACCCACTGCATCTGAGTTGGAAGCTGCCAGGAAGCTACATAGACCTGCCCGGGATGCCCGAAAAGTGGGGGGACGAGGTGCCCACAGTGGGGGTAGTGGGTATGGGCGGAGTGGTGATGCACGTGGTGGTGTGCACCCAGCATTGTCACAGCATGCATCACACCCTGGAGCAGCAGCATCCGGGATGACATCAGCACACACTGTAGCACATGCTGGTGCACATGGGGCCAGTGGGGAAAGTAATGGTGGGAGTGGGGGGAGTAACAGCAGTGGTGGTGTGGCGACGGCAGCAGCAGGGGCAGAGGGGGGGGTGTTGCGTGGATGTGTTGTGGTGGAGTTTAGCGTGACGGATACGGGTATTGGTATTGGGGCTGGTGACCTGGGGCGTCTGTTTAAATCCTTTTCTCAGGTGTGAGGGTGGTGTTGTTTTGTGTTGTGTTGTGTTGTGTTGTTTTGTGTTGTGTTGCTGTTGCGCAATGTGTTGTGTTTTGTGGTGTTGTGCAATGTGGTGCTTCAGTGCATACATGTACACGCCTTTCCTTCTCCCTTTTGAATGCACACCACCTTCCAACCACCCCACCCCACCACCACCACCATCACCCCATCCAATCATCACCCCACACCCAATCACACCCAATCACACCCAATCACACCCACACGCAGGTTGACGCCTCCCCCACACGTCGTTATGGTGGATCGGGCCTTGGTCTGGCCATCAGCAAGAAACTATGTGAAGCCATGGGTGGAAGCATGACTGCTACCTCCGAGGGGTTGGGTAAGGGCACCCGCTTTCACTGGACTGTACTTGCAGGGACCCCCCCGGTTAGGAACCCTGGGGGGGGCCGGCAACGCACACCAGGGGCCCCACCGCTCCCTGCAAGGGCTGCAGTTGAAATTGGGACCCCCAAAGTGGTGGGGGGTGACCATGTGAATAACAACAACAAGGAGGAGGATGCCAACACCAGCACAGAGGATGTGGCCAACAACAGCACAGAGGATGAGAAGAACAACACTGGAGACGACGAAAACACCACCAGCACAGAGGGTGGTGGTAGCAGTGATAGCAGTAGTGGTTGTGAAAGGGTGGGTGCTGAGAACGAAAACACCACGGACGACTCTCCTACACATACAACAGTGGATGGCTTCTCTACCCACACCACATCCACCACCACCACATCCACTACCATCACCACAACCCACCTGCCAACACAACCCAACTTGGATCGTCATGAACAGCGTGTGCTGGGCATGCTGCGCGGGAAGAAACTCCTTGTGGTGGAACGCAATCACATGGTTCGGGAAGTGTTGACGAGGGCGTTGACCAGGTGGGGGTGTCGGGTGTTGGCAGTGGCTACAGAGGCAGAGGCTGTAAGGCAGTTGCGCATACCAGGTATTTTGTGTTTGTGTTTTGTGGGGGGGGGTGGGTGGGGGTGTTGTTGTTGTTGTGTGTATGTGTTGTATGTGTATGTGTTGTTGTGGGTGTACTTTTGTGTATGTGTACATACATACCCAACACCTCATACCCAATCCCACCTCACACCCAAACCCTCATACCCACCTCATACCCACCCCATGCCCCACCCCATGCCCCCAGAACCAATACAAAACATGTTGCTTGAGGAATACGAGGGTGTTTCCACAACCCCACACCCCACCCTCATGAGTTCAAAGTTCACTCAGGGTCAGTTGCGCCTGCATCATGCCCCACCATTACATGTCCCATGTGAACCCCACCAAGAGGGGGCCATACAGGGTCCCTTTGATGTGGTGCTGGCAGATGTGGATGCTGGGTTGTTACTGCATGGGCTAATTGCTGCTGATGCAGGTGGGTGGGAGGGTGGGGGGGTAGAGGGGAGGTTGTGTGGGTGGGGGGGTACGTGGGTTGTGGTGAAATGCGCCTGTGTATGCTGGTGGGTTTGAATTTCAATTGTGCATTGCGTATTGTGTGTTATACACTGTGTTGTACATGGCGTATTGTACACATATACCCCGCCCATAATGTATCCACACACCCAACACCCACACGCCCACACACCCACACATCCACACACCCACACCCATACACCCACACCCACACACACAGGGGAGGCAGATAGGGTCATATTCCTAGCCTACCCAGGTCAACCCAACCCTGTTTACCCACCCAAGTCCCCCTCCCCCATACATGATTGTGATAGCAGCTGCAGCAGCAGGTACAGCCAACTCTGGAGTGAAGCCACTTCGTTGACCACCATGCATGACCAAGATACTAGTGGGAGGTGGGTGTGGGTGGTGTGGGGGGTGGGGAGGGGGGTTATGGGTGTGTAAGTGGGTGTGGGTGTGTATGTGCATGTGTATGTATGGGGGTGCGGATGTGTGTATGTGTATGTGTGTGTGTGTGTATGTTGCATATGTATGCTGCTGAATCATGTATGTGCATCTCACACATACACATTATTCATGTACATCACCCATGTACACACCCATCAGCATCATTACTCATTGACACTCATACATACACCCACCACCCTCACACTCATCCACACACACACACCACGCCCACCAGGTTGAGCTCTCAAGCATCCTCCACCCTCTACAATACCCACACCATGGCACCTCTCACACCCCCCGCGTCCCCTGCTCCTACTCAATTCCTATTGGCCGAGGGGGCTGCTATTGATGTGCCTCTGATTGGATCAAGAGCACCTAGGCAGGTGGGGTTTGTGGTGGTGCCACGGCCATTACGACAAGGTACGTCATTGCTTTTTCTTGTGTTTGTTTGTGGGTGGGTGGGTGGGTATGTGTGTGTGATGTTGGTGGTGGTGGGCAGAGTTGTAGTAGTGGTGTGTTTGTGTGTGTTGTATTGGTGTGTATTTGTATGTGTGTGTGCATACATCATTATCATTCTTGTTGTTATCACATCGTCCTTGTTGTTATCACATCATCCTTGTTGTTATGGTTTAGGGTTTTGTTTTCATCATCACACAATCATCATCATCATCACCCAATCATCATCATCACCAACCACACAGGTCGACTCAAGCTCGCCCTCGAAGAGGTCCTCTCCACACCCACCACCACACCCACCCCGGCCACCAGCCAGGGCCCCTCCCCCCAAGAGGCCCTCCGCACCCCCCTGAGCATGTTGAGTGGTGGTAGTCAAACACGAAGCAGCAGTGTGGGGGATATGGATGCCTTTCTGCAGGCACATGCGGGTGAGACTCGCATCATGTTGGCTGAAGACAATCCCATAAACATGAAGGTGTGTGGCTGGGTGGGGTTGGGGTGGGGAATGGGGTGGGAATAGATGGTGGGGGGAGGAGGAGGAAGAGGAGGGAGTGTGTGTGTGAAGAATGTGTGCGCGGTATTCACAGTCATGGTGGGAATAACGTGTTGGTCAACATGTTAGTGAACATATGGTCAGGGTCAACACATGACCATATGTTGACCACGTGTTTCTTTCATCACCAGCATACCAAATTATTATCCATCACGAACCCATCACACCAAATCATCATAGATCATACGGAAACCACCTCCCAACACCACAAAACCACCTTCAGCACCACAAAACACCACAAAACACCCCCCCCCCATCATCATCAACAGGTTGCATGTGGTATATTGAGACGCATGGGGTACGACCAATTGGTCACAGTGGCAGATGGGCAACAGGCATTGGAGGAAATAGAAAGGAGAGGGGGGGCTGATGCGTTTGACATTATATTGACCGACCTACACATGCCATTCAAGGTAGGGTTGTGGTGATAGGGTGGTGGTGATGGGGGTGATAGGTGGTGTGGGATGCTCAGTGTATATCACACTGCACTGGTGGTTGGGGACGCGCATGTTTGTGTATAGATAGGTTACGTGCTGGCTGCAGGTACAACACAAACAAATCTAACAGGCATACATACATTTATGTGTGTTCATAGAAACACATGCATGTGTGTACACAGACACACCCAAAAAAAGCGCAAAAATACAACATCCATACAACATACAACAGAAAAACACAACACAAACCCCCACATCCTCTCTCCCCCCACAACACACAGGGTGGTATGGAGGTTGCCATGGAGGTCCGCCGTCAATACCCCGCCTCTCGAGTGTGTATGGTTGCAGTCACAGCAGACGCATACGACGACACCAGGGACACCTGTCTCGCATCCGGGTTTGATGACTGGTTACCTAAACCTTTCCGGGTAGAGGATATGATGCGTATTATGCGTCGGTGTCTGGAAAAGGTGCAGGCAGGGGGTGGGGTGCCGGTCGTGGTGGAGGAGGGCAAGGGATGAGGAGGGAGGATGGGTGTGTGTGGGGAGGAATGTGAAGTTGTGAATGTTGATGTATGTGTGAGGAGAAGAACAACACATGTGTGTGTGAGTGATATGCAGGTGTGTGTGAGGGTGAAGAACATGCTGGTGTGCTAGTAGATTGTACGACACAGACACCGCTGAGAAGACCATTTGTATTTTTGGTGTGCTGTGTTGTGCTGTCACTGTGTGTGTAAGGCAGTGTGTGGTGTATACTGTGATGTGTATACTGTGATGTGTATACTGTGTGGTGTATACTGTGTGGTGTATACTGTGTGGTGTATACTGTGTGGTGTATACTGTATGCACACTGTGTATGTACACAGCTGCATGGTTGTGACCGAGTGTGTGATGCACACACATGCACTCATGCATATGTGTGCTGTGGCGAGTGATGTGCACCTGCCAAGCAATGCAGTGTGTTTGACGAGTGTGATGATGTGTGTGATGGTGTGTGTGTGATGGTGTGTGTGTGATGGTGTGTGTGATGGCGTGTGTGATGGTGTGTGTTTGTGTGATGGTGATGCAGTGAGCGTATACCTTGCTATTATGTAGCTGTTATGTTATTGATGTTTGCTTTGCAATGTGTCTTTTCTTGCTGGTTGACCACCACCATACGTATTCACCCCATAGTTGTGGGTGAAAGTATGTCCTTGTTTGTTTTTTGTTTTTGCATGGTATATCCTCTCAAATTATACAACTGCAACACACAATCATAGTGTGTGGATACCACCCACGCTGCACATGTATCACTAGATCAACAAGGGGTGTGTGTTATTATTGTTATCATAACAGCAATTAACCTCCTGCAAAGGGAGGCGGACCGGCCCTTGCCTAACAAAATGCCAAAAATTACACACGAAAAGAAAACATAATGGGAAGAAAACACAAGAGGACGTCATGTTTCGGGTGATTTTGCAGGGGGGGCTTGTGGGGGCTTGGGTACTTCCTTGGGTATCTCCTTGGCAGCCTCTGTTACTTGCTTTATTTCCTGTGTTGCGTGTGTGAGTTGATGTTGATTGTGTTTGTGGGTGGGTGTGGGGGGGGGGGAGGAAGATGCTATGTTCCCACCACCGCGGTCCTCGCGAGAGCGTCCTCAGACACCCTACCCCTGTTCAAACACAAAACCACGTATCCCCACCTTGCCAGTGGCTTCCCCTGCTTCATCCAACCAGCTGCGTATGTGCTTGATGTTGTTTCGTAGCATGCGCGTGGATGTGCGAACGTCTTGCCTCATCAGCATCACCACTGCAGTGACACCCATTACCGTGAGCACAAAGTTGGTCATCCCCATGTTTTTGTGCTAGTGTGGACTGCACAGAAAGGTTGCTAGGGAAACACAGATGCACCCACGAGATGCTGAGTTGCGAGCTATATATTTGACGAGATCTACTGCAGCACGTGTTACGAGTATGGCTGTTGCTGTTAAGGAGACGAGAATGGACTTTTAGTAAATGTAGACAAGCAACATAATTCATATACAGCCATCATTGTTCACATCACACAAATATCTGCTCGCCATTCGTCACAATACTCTTGTGTGTACTAATCAAACAACCCTCTGGATACACACAAACAAGCAAACTACAACACTACACCCACATGTGGTATTAAGATCTCTCCTAGCAGCCTCCCCAAACCACCTCAGCCTCCACAATGACAACGCCAATCCATCATTTATTCATCACACTTCGCAAGGGACGTGCTGGCGTTCGTGAACAGCACCTGAAAATCCTCGACGCACTGGGCCTCAAGTGGAGGCAGCAGACCATCAAAGCGCCCAACAATGCCTCCACACGTGGTGCCATTGACAAGGTGTGATACAGTGTATCCTGTACACAGTGTATCCTGTAGTGTAACATTGGCAACAGCTCATAGTACACTGTTGAGAATATCTACACTGGGTTTTTAGCACACACGGACATCACACAGCAACACCCACACAACAACCCCGCTCCCACCACAGATTAAACACCTGCTTTCTGTAGAAACAGACGAGGAGTATTACCAACGCAAGCAGGACCAAGTTGAGTTTGAGGCAGTGCGTCGTCCGTTGCATTTCCGACACACGACAGTTCCTCATGTGCAGCCCATGTATCGTCCATCAGCACCAATGCCACAACCACCATGGGCGGAACGGCAGAGGCAGCAACAAGAGCTTGTCAAGGATTGGTGAGAAGGATGTTGTTATGGGGGGGGCAAGCATGTGTGTTGTTTCAAAATGGTTGGTTGATTCTTACCATATGGTAGTATTGATTTTTTTTGGAGGTGTTGCACTCGTATGAGTACCAACACGTATTGATTGTATTCTTTGTGATACTGCACACTCTGATTTTACATGTGCTGCTATGATTCCGGGAAAATCATGGCTAATGAAAAGTCAAACAAGTCAACATGAAAAAGAATAACGAATTCACAGTTGATTCTCTCAGCACATAGTTGAAAACCATCCACATTGAAGCCCGTCATCACCCTGCTTCTCCCCAGCCCATTCGCTGCGCCCATGCTGCACGACATGCATGCTGTGCCTGCTGGGAATCCCACTCTGTGCTGACCACATCATGTAGTGGTGCGAGCAGCCTGTACTCATGGTCAACCACAACAGATGCCATGTGCAGGCGTGCAAGCCTGGTCAACCCTGGGGATAACCATGGATGAGAACAATGAGCACATCTGCATAAAAAACGTTCAACACAGCATCAATGCCAGTGCATGCAACAGTGCATCAATGTGTACATACCTTGCGCACGCACTACAGATGCATCCTCATCGTCATCATGAGTAGTCTGCTGCTGCTGCTCATGTTGTCTCATGTGGTTGTCATTTATCAAGCCCATGGCATGTTGCAATTCCCCCACGCGTTGACCAAGGACATGCTGTACAACCTGCAGTGCATGCTCCACACATGGTACATGGGATGTTGCTGCGTGTGCTTTTCCTGTACCTACTGCCATTTGATCACCTACTGTTGTTTGACCATTAGCAGCAGCTGTTGTTTGACCATCATCAGCTGCTGCGAGTGGGAGAGCCATGGGGATCCTCCATTGCTTGATCGTGGCACGAAATGCACGAAATGCATCATCAGACAAACACACAATACGTGCTGTTTCTATGAGGCCATGCAGTGATTGGTCTGTGTTGTTTGTAACCCTGGTGTGTGTTGTAAGGTATGGTGTGTCTACAAGGTTGCTGTTGGTAGGGTGGGCATGAGTGTATGGGCAGCATGCGAAAAAAGACACACATACATACCGACAGCAGCCTTTGGGTTGTACAAATTTGTGTTTAATTAAAAACTGCAGCCGACTACGTGCATGATCAGCCCACACAGGCTCCTCTCCATCATTGACTGGGTTCAATGACCCATTGACCGCATCTCTTGACTCAGTGTTGACTTTGTTTGTTGCCGCCAGCACAGCATGTGCGCAGTCAAATATGTCAGACAGGGCAATATCAGTGTTCTCATGAGGGTTGACTATGTCGTTGACCGACTCTACAAAGCCATAATGCAGGAGCAGTTCAGAAGGTGAGAGGGGACCAAAATTGTTGACCACTTGACTCCCTGGGTGTTTTGTTGTGAGCCCTGTTGTACTCTTACATCAAGGTTGTGCACGTATATCAAGGTTGCGTATGTATATCAAGGTTGCGTATGTACATGAAGGTTGTGTATGTATACATACAGCACCTCGTAATGTGTTGCTTATAATCATTCATTTCCTCATGACACCACACATCCCAATCACCACACATCCCAATCATCACACATCCCAATCACCACCCATTCCAATCACCACACATGTAAACCACCACACATCCCAGTCCTCCCCCTCCCCCACATGCCAGCAGGAATATCTTGTGTTGCAATCATCTGCAGCAACCCCTTGCTCCCATCATGGTTCAATCGGACGTTGACCATGCCAGTCACATGATTGAGCATGTCCCACATGGGCACAAGTCCCTGGAATTGGTCATCACCAAGGGTAAATGCATAGGAAGATACAATGGAGAGTGCCCATGTGTATTCCTGCTTCCCTGTTGTGATGTTGCGATGAAATGCTGATGTTGAGAGGGGGTTGATGTGGGTGAGCAGATGATGACACATGGGGTAGGACAGGAGCAATTTTGTCATTCATTGTTCATTGTTTCCATGAGCATGCAGCTCCACAACACCCCCTTATCATCCTCATACACTCCCCCTTCATCCTCATACACTCCCCCTCTGATCCTCATACATGCTCCAGGGTACGGTTGCCCAGGGTGTCCTGCTCCAGGGTAGGTTTGCCCAGAAACCCCCTCTGGGAGCCCCAACACCTCTGCATGCTGTGCAATAAATGGTGCTATCAGTTGTTCCCACATCACTGCAAACCCACAGGGGGGCTCTGTGCGTTGGGTTGTTTCACAGTCTGGTAGCATATGATGTCCCTGCCTGAGGGAGGAGGGAGGAGAGAGGAGGGGTGTGTGAGAGGGGGGACGAGGGGGGTCGATGTGGTGGGAAATGAGAGGGGGATGGATGTGGTGGGAAATGAGAGGGCGAGGGAAAAGAGAGGGGGGAAATGAGTAGGATGGTATGAGGGTGGGGACAGCATACACACACACCAATGGCAACACACACACAAAATCACATACAGTTGTTGGAACACAGATGTCCCCTGTAACCACTGCAGCTCCTCACTCGGCCAATTCACAGGCAGCCCAGGTAGGGATGAGGGTAATGCTGCTATATACCCCGACCACCTAGGTACATGTGTGGGTGGAGATGCATGTGTGGGTGGAGATGCATGTGTGGGTGGAGATGCATGTGTGGGGGCGTATGGTTGTGAGTGCATGTGTGTATATTGTGTGTGTTTGCGTGTGTTGCCCCCGCAATCCCCACCTCTGCATACACACAAAACACTCACATACAAAACACACCCACCCATATATACACACACACCACATATACACACACACCATACACACAAACACACACACACACCATCATCAAAAACACACCTTGAGTTCTTCCCAGCAGCACGCTCAGCAAGGAGCGCTAATGCCAAACCATACGATTCTATCAATGATGAACACTCTCCATGCGCAAAACCAGCATCATCCAATTCCTGTGGTGTATACATATTTGTCCAGCATGCATTGAGATGCGCATGCTCCATCAGCCGTGCACATGTACCACATCAGCCATGCACATGTGCAACACCACCACAACGCCTACCTCGGCAATGCAGCAATTGTCCAGCAGCAGCACCATGTCATCAGGAACCTGTGGGCATGCATGGACATACTTGGGATGCAAGCACTTGTACAAAGAGTGCACAAGTGTGGTGCACACCGTGACAACGACATGACCAGCTGACACCGGTTTGTGAGCGATGACACTGCGACCACAACATGGCAAATCGGCAAAGCCCAATGTGGGAAAAAGCACGTTGTGCTTGGTTGCCCATTTGACAAACGCACGCTCTGTCATGGTACTGGTCAAACAATCTGATGGGTCATATGCTGGGTGTCAAAGGTATCTACACAAAGGTGTTTTCAGTGGGAGGCTTTCTTCGATGGTATGAAATGTATTGGGCGATTGGAAGAGACGTTGTGTATTGGGTGTGTTTTTCGTCAACGTCAACACAGCTCACCCGCCACACCACAACCGAATGGCCAGTCCCTCCTCCTACTTGTGCAGGACATGCACCCCACGTGCTAGGTGATCTCCACGAGGCAGTGCACCACCAAAGGCCACTGCGGCATGTGGTCTGAAGGGCAGCCTGCATGTACTGCAGTGGAGGCGTCAATCTTGTTGTTTGCCCTATGACAAAATAAAACCAGTCGTTCCCCTCGTGTTGTCCCTCATTTGATTTCATCGACGTAGAGCACCACGAGCTCTGTTGTAGTTGTGTACTAGGTCGTGTCCAAGCCCAGCAGAATGGCAGCCATGAGCACACCTAGCACGGGGTTGCAGTCCAAAACCTTTTTCACTGGCTCTGTCATGCCCGCAGTGCCCACGCAGCGTGTTATTGCACAGCGTGGCTCCCTGCAGGTATGTATTGGGTATGGAGCACGCATGCTGTCAAGCATGGCGGTGTGCAGTCAAACATACCAGTTGGCTGCGGATCGTCGGTGCACGGCATTGGGTGGGATTCTGTGCTATATTGCGATTGCATTGTCAGGGGAAATGGGGGTGAATGTGGTCCAGATCTGGGGCTCGTGAGCCTCAGCTGGCAATCTACGCCTAGGCGGGGGTGTTGTTGTTGTTTGGGGAGGTTTTTTTGCATCAACGTTGGGGCATTGTGGATACACGCATGCAGTAGCAGCAGTCAGTGTGCACATATAGGATAGCACATATTGCAGCAGATGCACATCCATGCACATCCTCCCCACACCAACACAGGTGTGCAATGGCCTCAAGGAGATGAAGCAGCGCATCGACTCGGTGTCCAACACCAAGAAGATCACCGATGCCATGAAGCTCGTTGCTGCCGCCAAGGTGCGTCGTGCCCAGGAAGCTGTCGTCAACGGTCGTCCCTTTTCCGAAAACCTTGTCAAGGTGTTGTACGGCGTCAACCAGCGCCTGCGTACCGAGGATGTGGACTCTCCCCTCATCAACGTGCGCCCCGTCAAGACCGTGATGCTCGCCCTCGTCACTGGCGACCGTGGTTTGTGCGGTGGCTACAACAACTTTGTGATTAAAAAGGTATGGTAGTTTTGTGGAAGGGGGTGGGGGGCAACACAGCATGACATTGGTGAGATGCGGTATGCATGTAGGAAACAAAACATGGTGGTGTATGGCATGATGCACACTGTATCCTTCAACACAATTATACACCCATACCCTCACGTGCACTCGCATACCCCCACATACCCCCGCACACCCAACACCCACACACAGACTGAGCAGCGATATGCAGAGTTGGCTGCACTGGGTATCAAGGTGCAGTTGGTGTGCATTGGGAAGAAGGGGGCAACCTACTTCAAGCGCCGCCCCCAATATGACATTGCAAGTATGTGTAGTATGTGTGTATGTGTGTATGTGTGGTATGTTGATTGGCAATGAGAACGTGTGTGTTGTTATGGTGCATTGCAATGAGCATATGCTGTTTTTGTGGGTGTGATTGTGGGTGTGATTGTGGGTGTGATTGTGGCTGTGTGTGTTGGTGTGTTTATGCTATTGAACAACTTCACACACACACACAACTCATCACACACACATCCCTGTATCACACACCCAACTCATCACACACCCACAGAGACATTTGAGTTGGGCAACACCCCCACCACCAAGGAGGCACAGGCAGTCGCTGATGTGTTGTTTGCTGAGTTTGTGAGTGAGAATGTGGACAAGGTGGAGTTGATCTTCACCAAGTTTGTGTCCCTCATTGCCTCCTCCCCTGTCATCCAGGTATTTGTGTGGGTGTGTTTGTGTGTTTGAGTGTGGGTGTGTTTGTGTGTTTGAGTGTGGGTGTGTTTGTGTGTTTGAGTGTGGGTGTGTTTGTGTGTTTGAGTGTGGGTGTTTGTGGATGGGTGGTGTGTGTTATACATGTGTGTGTACATGTGTGTTTCCTTCGTGCGTGTTTCCTACGTGCGTGTTGTACATGTGTGTTTCCTTCATGTGGTGGTTGGTCGTCACACCCTCCCCTTCATTCCCCCTTGCGCACACCCCTCCCCTCCCCTGCCCCCACAAACCCTCCCCCTCCCCCACACACAGACCCTCCTCCCCCTGACACCCAAGGGTGAGATCTGTGATGTGGACGGCAACTGTGTGGATGCTGCTGAGGATGAGATCTTCAAGCTGACCACTGTGGATGGCAAGTTGGCTGTGGAGACAGAAAAGGTGTATTGTGTGGGTGGATGTGGTGTGTGTGTGGGGGGGGGGGGGGGGGGTGAATTATGTACATACATATATGACTGTTGAATGTGTCATTTCCTTTCCTTTACTGTGTTGTTATACACAACCCTCGACAACCATGATGTATACTCTATATGCCCTTTACCATCGCACACCTGTACCCACGCACACGCATGACATCCCCATCTCCCCATCTCACAACAGGTCATCACTGACACCAGCAATGTGTTTGAGGAGGACTTGATCTTCGAGCAGGACCCCGTGCAAATCATTGATGCACTCCTGCCCCTGTACCTCAACAGCTGCTTGCTGAGGAGTCTGCAAGAGGCATTGGCATCTGGTACGTAGGTGGATGATGGTGAGGATGACGATGTTGGGGATGGGGTGGTTGTGGGTGGTTGTTGTTGTGTGTATCGTGTTGGGAAGCAAGTGTGTTGGGAAGCATGTGGATGTGTTATTATGGTGCAGGAAATTATAGGTTGTTATAGGAGGAGGAGGATGAAGAGCATGTGTGTGTCAACCCCACCTCCCCACCCCCCTCTCTCATAACAACAACAGAGCTGGCAGCACGCATGAACGCCATGAACAACGCCAGTGACAATGCCAAGGAGCTCAAGCGCAACCTTACCCTGCAGTACAACCGCAAGCGTCAGGCCAAGATTACATCTGAGATTATCGAGATTGTGTCGGGTGCCAGCGCACTCTAGATGTGCTGTATGCATGATAGTGGAGACTGTGGGATGATGTATGCACGGTTTGTTTTGAGGAGTGACAGCAGCGCAGTCACTGGCAGTGAGTGTTACTTGTATGTGCAACACTGTTTTTGACACGCAGTTGGTGAGGGTGCACGCTGCATGCGTGTTTTTTTCGTTTTGTGCATGGTAACACAGCATGGTACATTGTTGGCATTACTGCTCTTATACATCAGCTTTTTTCCAGCAACACAACAGTTCCTTGTACAGCAGCTCCTCTTTAAACAACACACCGCCAGGCATGCCTGGCATGTTTGGCAAGAAACCCACAGTCAAAGGTATGACTGTGACGTGATGCAATCATAGCTGCACATATTGTACAACACACACGCCACCACAGAGCAAGTGAGGACATCGCAGCGCGAAATAAACAGGGGATGTCGAGGTATTAATCAGCTTCGTTCTCTGGTGGGAGCACAGTCACCTCCTCATTGCCCCCCCTACACAATTCCACAACCCCCATAGACATTGATAGGGAGCTTTTGGTGCTGAAGCGTGAGGAACAGAAACTGATTCGTGAGATCAAAGCTGCAGCGTCCAAGGGCAATCAAGCCAGCGCCAAGACCCTTGCCAAGCAGCTCATCCGCATCCGCAATCAGATGCAGCGCCTCACAGTACACAATGCACAGATGAAGGGCGTATCAGCACAGATCACGGTGTGTGTGTGTGTGTACTGGTGTGTGTGTGTGTACTGGTGTGTGTGTGTGTGTGTGTGTGGAGGTTTTTTTTTTTTTGCGAAATATTTGCTTCCTCAAACAACTACCACCAAAACCACACAGACGGCAGCAGCGACTGCAACAGTGGGGAGCACTATGGCATCCACAAGCAAGGTTATGGCACAAATGGGCAAGACACTCGACCCCATCAAAATGCAGGGCACCATGCAGGAATTTGCACTGCAAAACGAGCGCATGAACATGGCAGGGGAGGTGATGGAGGATGCAATCGACAGTGCGTTGGATGGGGATGATGTGGAGGATGAGACAGAGGAGCTCATGGGGCAGGTTTTGGACGAAATTGGGATTGATCTGGGGGCTGCCATGGGGACAGCGCCAGGACGCAAGGTGGGGGTGGCGCAGGGTGCGCGGCAGGAACAGGAGGATGATGTGTCTGCACGATTGGCTGCGTTGCGGTGAGAGACGATGGAGAGATTTTGGAAGAACAGGATGTGTGTGCGAGCACATAGTTGCTTGTTTTGCACGTGGAATTGTAGTGTACAAAAACGTATCCTCCCTAATATGAGGGATATATGCCATTGTAATGAAGTTGGTGCAGCACGCAACAATGGCATGCACATGCCGTGCATCACTTGAGTGTGATGGTGGGGACCTCTTTTGGCGAGAAATCGTCCTCTTCTTCTTGCACCACGTGCAGTGTGGAGAGTTGCACAGGTTGAGGGGTAGGGGGGTCTGTGGGGACTCGGCGACGACTACTCCAGCACATGATCAGCATCATCACGACTGTCAACACAGTCAGTCCAACAATCACCGTGATCGCAGCAACCACGCCAATAGCAGCAACTGGTCCTGCAGAAGCCGGTGGTGGCTGGGGTGGGCAAGGGGATGGTGGCGTGTTGTTTGGTATGATATGGTACAACAACAACAACACAAAAACCACTCACCACAGGCCAAGGGGATGGTGGTGGGGGTGGCTGGGCTAGGCGCAATGGTAGGGGAAGTGCATCAATGGCATTGCCCAGAGAAGTAGCCTGTGGTGGTGTGCAACGACGTCGATGGCATAGGATTGATGTATATAGGAGGACTGGCGAGGGCTGTCGGTCAGAGGATGTATAAGTTTTTCAAGGGTGTTGGATGGGGATCCCCCTCCAAGGGTCCCACACATGTGGTCATACTTGAAGACTTGTTGATATACATCACCATACAACCCACATACCATGGCGACGACAAATGGGCGAGGACGTCCAAGAGGACCGTGAAAAGAAAAATTCGGGGAATACCAAAAAAAAAGGTGCCTGTAAAAAAACACGTGCCACAATATTCACACAACACAGAAATCAACATGGCTCGCCCCGCAATCTGCTTCCTGGTGCTGTTGGCGCTCTGGTCGACATCATGCAGCGGTATGTTGCTTGGGTGTGTCAATCTGGGGGGGATCACCAAAGGATCCTCCTCCTCCTCCTCCTCTCACAGGCCGCATGCTCCTGCAGAATGCCAATGCCCAAGCTGCTGCCTTTGCAAGCGCTCTTGGCAGTGGTGACGCCAAGGCTAGTGCCACAGTACGTGGTGTTTTTGTTGATCTTGTCGCCAGCTGGCCGCCACTGAGCGAGCCATTTCCCCCACTCCTGTTTCCTTTTCTTTCTCGCTCTCGTTTTGTCGTGCATGCACGCACATGTATGTATGTGCATCGCGCAACGCCCAACAACACACATACACACACCGATCCACACGATTCCCCATCATTATGCATCCCCTCCCGGGCACCCCCTCCTCACCCACCCACCCTTCCACACACGCACACACACACTCCACACACACACCCCTCCCAACACACACAGGCCCTTGCCCAATCCCAAGCAACCAACCCCCAAGCCACCGCAGAAGCAATCGCAGCTGCCTTTGCCGAGGGTGGCACCAAGGCCCAAACTGCCGCATCTGCCCTGGCAGCTGCCTATGCTTCCGGACAGCAGCAGGGCCAAGCTGCAGCTATTGCATTTGCCCAAGCCATTGCCAAGGTGACTGGGGATGGTAATGCCAAGGCTGCTGCGACTGCGTTGGCTGTGGCCGAGGCAAGTGCATCACAGCCGGTCAAGGATACCACTGCAACGGCGTTTGCCGCTGCCACGGCTAATGCCCTGGCTGGGGGCAACACGAAAGCTGCTGCATTGGCTATTGCTGCAGCATACAATAAGGGAGGGGCGTACGCACTTGCTGTTGCCAAGGTGGTTGTGTTTTTGTGGGGGTGGTGGTGGGAGGTGTGTGTGTGTGTGTTATTTGCTGTGCACAGGAAAGGAGTGTGTTTGTGGTATTGCAGCAGGCGTTATGCAACACACCACACCCACCCACACCCACCCCTCTTCACTCCCACCCACCACAGGTGCTCGCAGACACAGCACAAAAAGACTGCGGCAGTGTGACTCGTGCCCTTGCTGAGGCTAGTGCTGTGGCTGACAATGCAGGGTGGTCAAAGGCATTTGCACTCAGTGCTGCAGAGGCAATCACTGCGTATCCTGTGCTGCTGTGTGCTGCCCCCAAGGGTTCTGCGACAGCTACTGCAATTGTACGGGGGGAGTGTTGTATGTTGAGGAGTGTTGTATGTGGAGGGGTGACGGTGTTGGAGGAGTGGTGATGTTGTATGTGGAGGGGTGACGGTGTTGTACGCATGGGTAGACTGACAATTGTGTGATGGACGCATTTGTATGCTACCCCACCCCACACACCATGCACTGCCCCCCCCCCGCCCCCCTCAACACACACACAGAGCAATGCAGTGGCAAGTGGTGGGGCAACTTCTCAGGCATCTGCTGCAGCCAAGGCTATCGCTGAGGGTGGGAATGCATCAGCACTTGCTCAGGCAACTGCTCAATCTACAGGATAGAGGCCAATATACAACAATCTACAGGATAGAGGCCAATCTACAACAAGGTAGAGCCCTGCAGTGTTTTTTGTGTGTGTGAGGATGCAGGTTGCAGTGCTGTCGTTGTTTTTGTGGATGCAGGCTGCAGTGTTTTTTTGAGGGATACAGCGTGGAGTAAGTGCAGGTGTGTGCTGTGTGGTTGTCATGTGGTTCACATGCATTGCATGTTGTGTGTTGCATGTTGAGTATACGCCATGTTGTTGTGTGTTGGATGTTTCATTTTGATTTTTTGGGTGTGTGTGCGTGGGGGAAGGGCACCACCACCACCGCCACCACCCTTGTTAATCAAGAGCAACCGTTTTTTTGTGTGTGTGGTGTCGTTTTTGCTGATTGTTGTGTTGGTGTGTTGTGCAGCAGAGCATCAAGTGTAGGGTGTTACATGGTGGTAGACCGTGCACCAAGCAAAAAAACAGCATCATGAGTAACACAGCAAGAACAACATGTGTCACCCTGTGTTTCATCCTCCCCACAACCCTTTTTTTGACGTTTCTTGCAAATTTTATGCAGTCAACCACAAGCGCACATTCAGACACGATCGGCATGTGGTGGGCAGTCCCACAAGTGTGTCGCACACCCACGCACCGGTGCGGGGGACCTCTGCAATCCCCACAAGCCGGGCCCTCCCCTGCCCGTCCATGCGCTTCCCCTGCATGGACCCCCCTCTCCCATGTGTGGAAACCGCCTCGGCACACTCCGTGGTGAGGGTCGTGCACACGTGCAGGGGAGGGGAGGTGTACAGATGGGGGGCCACAAACGTGTAGATTGCGTCATACTGCAGTTCGATCTCGCCGGTCTGCACGTGGCAGTACCTGTGGTGGTCATGGTCACGTTGTTGGGTGCACCAAACTACCCCAATTGTGCTGGCCACCGCATTGTGCTACATATACCCTTCCAGACGTAGTGTGTCCATGTGCACCGCGCAACCAGGTGGGATTGCTGGGATGCGAAGAAATGGAAGGGCTGCTGCTAAGAACGTGGTACGCCACGTCTGGTGTGATGGTGATAAGGGTGACAAGGGTGAGGGACACATAGAGAATGAGCAAGCAACACCACAGCACACCAGCGGCGGGGCGGAGAGCACACTGGGTGACCACTCAAGAGACACGCGTGGGCTGTGCACAGCGTCAAACACAGACTGTAGAGGCGCGTGATGGTCGTCACGTGGTGTATGTGTGTCGGCATTATCCAGGGCTTGCCGCACAAGGCCCCGTGCAACCCCCACATTCTGGTGATGCTGCAAGACACGCTGGGGTTGATATGAGAGCAGGGGCCACCAGGGCGCATCTATCGACAAGGTGCTGCTGTCTTCAACGTGCAGCACAACGCCCCTCGTCGTTGGGGTGCTAATAGGGAGGGTGTTGGTCATGGTTGTCCACATGAATGATGAGCATGTTGTATGTTGTGTTGTGCTACTTTGTATTCATAAAGCAATTCTTCAATTCAGCAATTTTCATTTATGTATGTAGATGCAAACACAATCGTGCACACAGCAGCACGCATCAGCATACCCTACGTGCAGATCGCTCTCAAAAAAACACATTTTCCCCACTCCCTTTTCTCCTTGGCACCTCGCCATCTCCATGCAACCGATGCACTGATATATCTACATACCCTTTGCCATGTTTTGAGACCAATTGCAGGGCGACAAGCTTCTCCATTCCACGTCCCATTGTGATCACACAACCACACTATGAACTGCACCTGTTTTTGCATGCCATCGATTGCGGCAAGCAGCATCAAGCCAGTCAAACGATACAACATTCTCATCAAGGAGCTGTTTGAGAACAAAGAGCCCATCAAGCTGCAGGGCTACCTCAACCCAGCAGTCGAGAAAAAGGTCGACAAGCTCTACGAGTATGTGGAGTTCCTTCCCTACCGTGCACCCAAGGTATACAAGTGGTGTGTGCGTGACAAGTCAAGGGTTGGTAATTTGTGTGTGTTGAGACACAAGCTGGTGATGCGTGGTGCTCATACGTCCATGATGCTATATGTGTGGCATGCTACACATACAAGCGAAGAAGCGCAACAGCCCCAACAACCCACCCCCCCCCAACAAACAACCCCTTCCCCAGGTATCTCGGCGACTGGCACGTAGGCTACATCATGCACTGGAAACAGGACAATGGGGTGATGTCAAGCTCGCAGCATATTCCTATGCAGTGCTCCTAGAACGTCTCCCACCAGAAACCGCACTGCTGTTTGCACGGGAAGTGGTTGTAGAGGCAGTGGTATGGCTGATGGTTGTGTGTTGGGGGGGGGGACCTACAAAGTGGTGACATGGTGGTGGGTGGTGGTGGTTGTACCAGGGGGGGGTTTGAATGTGTGTTTGTGTGTGTGCTACAGTACCTGAATGTGTATTTTTGGGTGTGTGTGGGGGTTACACCACCAACAGCATGTATGCATGCGGACACATCATCAATGCATGATGTAAACATACATGTATTCAACACATACATATGCACATACACAACCACTTCCCATATACACACATGCAATACACACACAGGATACAAAGCCCATTCGCACACCAATTGTCAACCAACCCAGTGATGCTAGAACAACCTCACAGGGCAGCGTGGTATGTGGCTTGTATCTGTGTGTGTTGTTGCATGTTTCTTTGTAAACTGTGTGCGGCTTGTGTATTGTGTGTGGCTTGTAAACTGTGTGTGGCTTGTAAACTGTGTGTGGCTTGTATACTGTGTGTGGCTGAATTACTTGGTTGTGCAGGAGAAATAACCACACACCATTAATACAGATGCATGCATACATGTACATTATCATCATTGTACGCTGTGTTATTTTATGTTTTTCTCTGTACACACACGCAAATACATCAACCCCTCTCCTTTCATCCCCCCCTCATCCCCCCACCAGCCCCCCACCCTCCACTCACAAACACAGGTAGGTACCCTCCTCCGCCACCCAGACCCAGCACTTCAAATCCTAGGCACCCACCTGTTGCTGTCCTTCTCCAAAATCCCCGGCAGCAGCACGTATTTAAAACAACTCGACATGTTTGTACCACGCGTCTGTGAAAATGCAAGGGGAGGGGGGTCCAAGTGCGCCAAGCAGGGGCCCTTGCAACACTTGGCTACCACCATGAAGCACATGGCAGCCAAAGATGCGGGGGTGGTGCCCCATGCAGCTTTGTTATTGCAGCTGACGAGCCTACATGCATTGGCGGTGGGTGTTGGGGTGGGCAAGTGTTTTGTGTGATGGGTGGTGTTTTGGGTGTGCTTGCTTTGGGTGGGCGAGTGTTTTGTTGTGGGTGGTGTGTTTGCATGTGTTTCTGTACTGCCAATCATATCTGCCATAAAAATTGCACACACAAAAACACACACAAAAATGTACAGGTGTATGTACAATCAACCGATCGTGTGGCGTATTCATCACAACACCTACCCATAGTGGTTGAGTGCATACTGGGGTGTATTATTGAGGTGTGCGTGTTATCTGGGGTTGTGTGGATTGGGGGGTGTACATTGTTTTTTTTTTAAATTCAAGGTTTGTATGACAATGTGTAGATGTACGTATGACAATGTGTAGATGTACGTATGACAATGTGTACATACATATACATACATATACACACATACACACATGCACACCTGTCTATCGTGCAACCGCTCCCCCCCCCACCCCCCCACACCACCCAGGCATCCACAAACACCACCACCTCTAGCAAACGCACCCTCGTCACCTCCCTCAGCAAAACCAAAGTCACTTCCGCCACAGCCCCCTCCTCCCTCCTGGCCTCCTTCAACCTCCAACCCCCTGCTGTGGACGAAACACCTGCCTCTGTCGCCACCGCTGCCCTCCCAGTGCTCCTAAGCCTCACTCGGGAGCCTGTGGAGGGCCGTCGGGTGCTTCAATTAACGTGGGATGTGTTGGAAACACAGCAATTGTGGAACAATCCGGACGCAGCGGGGTTGTTGTTGGGGTTGATCACCACAGAGGTGCTGCAGCAGGGGCAGCAGCAGGCGTTGCTGCTTGCGTCGTCGCTCGCGGGTGTGTGTGGGTCTGCGCAGCGCTGTGTGAGCGTGGACAAGGGGGTGGGGAGGGCAGTGGCAGTGCGGGCGCTTACGGCGGTGGTGGGTGGGTTGGAGGATGGGTATGTAAATCCCGCGGTGATGGTGGTGCTGAGGTATGCTGGTTTTGTGTTTGCTTGGGTGTGTTTTGCTGTGTGTGTGTGTGTGTGGTCATCACTCTCTCTCTCTCTCTTCTCTCTCTCTCTCTCATACACACACACACACACACACACAGGGATGTATCTCAACGGCTCCCACCAGCAGCATTAGCAGCACCTGCAGATGGACAAACACAACTGAGGGGTGCCATGTTGCAATTGGCACAAGTAGTGGGGGGCCGCTACAGGGTAGGTGTGTGTGGGGGGGGAGAGGGAGTGTGGTGTACAGGGTGTGGTGTATATATGTATGTAAATGGTTGTATATACATGCATGCCTGTGGTACCATGTTGTTTCCGCATGCACAACCACCACCTACCAACCACCGTACAACCACCGTACAACCACCGTACACCCCACATAGAACATGCACGTACTCCAGCTATTGGAGTTGGCTGGTGTGGTGCTCACCCTAACACACCCCGACCGTGCTGCTGGTGTGCTCGACATGATCACCACCGCCATCACCACCGCCATCCAACCACCAACCACCTCCACCACCACCCCACCCACCAACATCCTCCCACCACCCACATGCAACACCACACGCAACACAGCCGCCACCACCGCCCCAGCAGTGCTCCCCACCCTCCCCGACACCGTCCTTCGAGCCCTCCTACGTCTCCTCCTTACCACCACAGACCAACCAACCCGCACCAGCATACACATACTCCTGCGCACCCTGCTCCACACAACAGAGGTGCTCTCCCCCAAACATGCACACAGAATAGTGTCTGCCCTATGGCATGACGTGGTACAGGAGCAGACCAGTGCTGTCATGGTGGCTGACGACGACGCAACTGGGCGGGGGATGGCGGCGGTGCATGTCAGCGCGAGGGGGGCCCTCGGGGAGGCAGCAGGGGCCCTTGCGCATGCCGCCAAGGAGGGGCTGGTGCTGCTGGGTGTTGGACGGGCGCGGTGTGCGGCACTGGCGGCGGCGTGGGGGGGTGCTGTTGGGGTGTGTAGTGGGGGTGGTGGGGAGGTTCCCGTGGGCACAGGTATGATGATGATGAGGAGGAGGAGGAGGAGGATGTTTTCCTGGAGGAGTGGTGTACACATGTGAGACGGTGGTGCACCAAAAGCATACCCTCAACGGATAGGTTTGGCAATGACAAAGGATGGTGGGCTGGCAGTGTTGTCAACGCAGAGCAAGGAGGATGGGACATCCCACGTGACAAATGAAGCAGTGCTGGATGCCTACATACATGCAGTTGCAAGCAGCATACCAGGTAATGGGGGGTGTATTGTGCGTGTCACATGCTTCCCAATGCAGTACAACAATGTCCACTCACACACACAACACAAACACAGCTTCATCATTCAAGCCAGTGCCATTGCAACAGCTCACGTCCCAGTCATTCACCCCAGCAGCACCCCCACCTCCATCCGACCTGCCCATGATCAGCCGACCCTCTGTGCTGGTTACGTCAGAGGATGAGGTGGGCAATGGGGTACATGAGTTTTTGGCGGCAGCAGCAGCAAACACAAACAACACAGAGGAGGGCCCACCAACACGTGATTTTGCGTCTGTTGCCATGCAATGTGCATCATCAACACGTGGATTGGATGCGCTGTTGGGGGAAGCAGCTGCTGCCAAATGATGGGGCATAGGGATGGAATCGCACACATTTGAAGTTGCAACGTGTAACGACAATTGTGTGATAACAAGGAAATGCACACACAGACACAAGAAAGAAAGGTGTGCCAAAACACCCCCAGCAGCCACCGTCAAAGAATGGGATGGAGCAACAGATGCCTGCTGCTCCGTCACTAGTCATCACCATTGTAGTCCTACCATGTATGTATCACACAGGTCAAAAGAAGTAAGTCATCCAAATGCTCGCTTTCTCACATGCTCTCTTAATGATGATGGTATGTATTGCTGGTGGTACATGTCATGGTACACGGTGTGTATTGTTGCCGCCCCTTTCCCCATTGGGGGTTAATTGAGGTGTCGTGATCCTGCAACAGGATGCTTGGTTGTAGGTGCCTTGGGCATGCCAAAGAGCTTGACAAAAACAGCATCGCCATTGTTGAAGGCTTCACGGCTGCGTGCTGCACTGGCTTCTGTTTGCAGCAGCTTTTTGCTCGAGGACATGGCCTGGCCAAAGTACTGTGATGATGGGGGTGCCACCTTGGATACAACATCGAGCAGAAACAAGATCTGGTATGATACTACAACATAATCCCACAACACGATCGCCACAAAACACTTGCCCCAGGTGATGAGTAAAACGCATCATGAGGTGGCATCGTCGGTGTGGCTGTGTCAGCACCAACCACCCCACGACACCTTCACCAGACATCTAAGACACCATGCAGACATGCAGCAATGCTTCAAACACGCGTGCGTGCCCGGAAGAGATTCACACGGCGATGCACAATCAGCACATGCGCAACAACGCAACACTTTACACACGAAAAGAGCCCGGTATGTACCTTTTGGATCAAGCGCATTTCAGCAGAGGCAGACATTGTTAGTTTCGAGGGTGAAGGAGCGACAAACGATGTGCTGATGGGTACAACAAAGTGTTGTGTTGTGTGTACAAAGTGCGCGAGCGCGTTAGCAAAGCACCGGTATGAAATGTGTAAATGATTGTGAAATGATTGTGTGATGATTGTGCGGAAGTGAATTAAAAAGCAGGTTCCACATCACTGTCCACATCAGCGCAGGTGCAACCAGCGCAGATGCACCGGCTCCTTCATGGTGCGTGACAGTTCACAAACATTTGTGTTTGGTAGATTGCTCAGTTGTTCATCACATCCCTGGCACCCCGTCGGCACCCCCGTGGAAGTCCACCCCCCACCCAAGAAGAAAGCACCCAGCACCACAACCTTGTATTAACACACCCCAGAGTGTGTATTTGTGTCCCACAATTCACACAGCAACCCATCACCTCTCCCCCCCCACACCCTCGCCCCCCCCCACACCCTCGCCCCCCCCACACCCTCTCCTCGCTGAGTACCATGTCAACACACCACCCAATCAAAACACTCAGGCAATTTAGGTCACAACATAAACACCATTTGTGCACGCCACTTGCCTCAATACACACCTGCAGTCATCATGAACACCATCATCGCAGCAAGCAAGCCCGTGGTGGGCATCAAGGCGCTCGCATCGCCCAAAGCGCCAGCAACCTCGGTTTCCACACCATTTGCACCCCGCCCCGTGGTATGCCACGATCTAGCATGTGCCAATGTGTTGCCCGTGTTCAAAGTAAGCACCGTTCGGCGCTGTATTTCATACTTGATCCTGCCCAATCCTCCCTCACAGGCTGTGCCTAGCAAGCGCATGGTGACAGTGCGTGCAACGGAAACCAAGGACAGCGTTGATGTAGACAAGTTGGTGAGCGACTTGCAAGCCAAGGTGTGTTGGGAGGGGGCATCAAAAGGTGGATGATGTGTTGTGCAGATCTGAGGGTGGTCGACGTCACGAAAACATTTACACCCACAGTGGGACGCTGTGGAGAACAAGACCTCGGTGGCCATCTATGGTGGTGGTGCACTCGTGTTTCTGTGGCTCTCCTCCACCATTGTGGGTGCCGTCAACACAGTGCCCCTGGTATGATTGTGGGGTGCATATGATCCTTGCGTGTCCAATATGACGTGACTCTATACACAACTCTACGTTACACACCCCCACAGCTCCCCAAGTTTCTTGAGCTCGTGGGTTTGGGCTACTCTGCCTGGTTTGTGTACCGATACCTCCTGTTCAAGGTGCGGAGAGGGTGGGGGTGTTGTTGCATTGTGTTGGTCATGCTGTTGCTGTGGTTGTGCAGCAATATGTGGTGTTTGGACATACAACATCCTTTCAATTGTGTTGACTGCTCCCTTTCTTTCACTATGTCGTGTATTCACTATGTTGTGTACATGCACACACCTCACACACATCTCACACCTCACCCTCCACCTCTTCACACACCTCACACCTCACCCACACCACACAGTCCTCTCGTGAGGAGTTGATCACAGATGTCGATGAGCTCAAGAAGAAGATCACTGGTGGACAGTAGAGAACAACACAGGGCGCTTGTTTTTTGCCCAGTACACACAACACATGACATGCTGCTGCAGTGGGACACACCCAGGCCCTGAAGGGTTGGAGGCCTCTTCTAAGAGAGAGGTGGTTTGTGCATGTGCATATCTGTGTGTGTTGTTGTGGAAACAATCATTTTCTGTCCCAGCAGCGTGCATGTTGGATGTGTTTTAAATGCTCTGTGGCGTGACTGCTGCTGCTGCTGCACATGTTTCTGATGTAATTCATGGTCGTCTGATGCGTTGGGTGATCTGATGCTGGTGGTGTGCAGCTGCAAGTGGCGCATGCATCTCTGTGTCCCTCCCCCAATATGATGTCATCAGCCAATATCATTACCAGTGAATTATACTTGATGGGAATAGTACCACATTCCGTGATGAAAGATAAGCACCTCAGCATGCAGCGCAATAAAATACAAATGAGTCCCATAACCACGATATCTAGTCTGTGATACACTCTACATCTCATGTGCATGCAATATGGCCACCCCATCCTCCCTTCTCGTTTCTCCCCCCTCTTCCTCGCTCCCCTCCTCATCGCCCTGCGCGTCCCCCAGCGACGCATACTGCCGCCGGTGGGCCCTCGCAAGGGAGGGAGGGGCCCTGCGTGAGGGCTCCACCACTGCGGGCAGCGACTCTTGCGCCACGAGCTGTGCTTGTTCGTATATTTTTTGTTCCTCATCATGATGTACACCAGCAGTGTGACCACCGGCATGTACACTGCTGCTGCTTGGTTGGGATGTACCACCAAGACCCTCCTTGCTGTGCTCCCCCTCTTCAACCCCCGGTTGTCCTTGCAACGCATGTGCTCCTCCTTGACCCCGTGTGTGTGTATCGTCCTCATCCACAAACCGAGCATACCGCCCACTGGCTGCACTCCCACCCCGCCACCCACGCCACGACATGCGGCTGCGGGAGGGGGTGCTGGGGCCACGACCACTCGTAGAGGGGCCCGCTTCCTGGTCATGATCATCATTGTTATTGTTTTTATATTCATCATTGTTGTTGTAATTATCATTATTGTTGTTGTGTGATGTTGTAGTAGCTGCGGCAAGGTCTGACGCATGCATGATGGGGGGGAGTGTACTTTGAGGGGGCGTGTTGCCATCCTGTGTGTGTTTTGGGGGGGGGAAGCGTGTTGAGAGGACAGTAAACAGACAGAAAAAGCAGGAAAAAAAACATACAAACACTGAGAATACACATGCATGGCATGCCAATGACAAAACACAACAGGCAAAAACACCAGACATTACAATCACCACACATGTAAAACTATGATATGCAATATTATTGAGTGTACTACGACACAAAACACAATATAGTATCCAACGACACACACTACGACACACACACCGTGGTGGATTGCCCCCCCCCACCCCGGCCACCACTAGTCATGGGCAGAGTGGTGAGTTCTGTCACAGCAGCACCAGCAACTGCGGGCATTGCTGCTGTTGATGAAACCCCTGAGGAATTCAACGCCCCTGAAAATGAATGTGACACATCCAAAGGCGTTGCAAGGGAAGATGTACGATACATGCCAGCACGCCCACCACCACCACCACGGACGCGCTGCATGAGGCGTGGCAACCATGATGAAACACCAGGTGTGGTGGTGGTGGCAGCGTGTGGGGATGATGTGTCCGTGGATGCCTGCCCATCATTGTCATGGTCAAACGTGTTGGTAGTATACCTATTCGTATTATCATTATCATGTGTGTTGATCATGCTGTTGTGTGTAGCAGCAGTGGTTCCCCCTCCTGCAGCAGCAGCATTGGTCCCTCCTGTAGCAGCACCAGATTCAGCAGCACCACCAGGAGCACCACCAGGAGCTCCACCACCACCATTTCCACCACCATCATCACCCCCACCACCACCATCATCCCCACCCCCTTGTTGTTGTTCTTGTTGACGTCGCAAACGCACAGCTGTAACAAATTCGGCCATACGTTGTCGTAATGCTGCTATTTCTTCATCCATGCTGCGTCCATTTGTCATATCTTGCTCCCATGCTGTGAGGGTGTGAGGGTGTGTTAGAGAGGGTGTGTGTGTGAGAGGGTGTGTCGCAGTAATTGGGAGTGGCTTCCATGAGAACACCACAAACACACACTACACACACACCACACCCACATCGCACATGCCCCACAGAAACACCACAAATGCACCACAAACACCCACCACAAACACCCACCACAATCACCACAACCCCTCACACCAATACCTTCAGCCCCCTGTGCCAGTTGCATGAGCAGGAAGAAGAAGAAGCATAGCCCCACAAATGACACTAGGAGCAACAGTGCATGTCGAATGTACACGTCAGCACCGGTCATCTGTGTCGTGTGAGGCATGTGTGGCGTATGGTGTGTGTGGTGTATGGTGGCTGGGCAGGTCTGCCCACAGTACACAGATGAGATACTCCATAGCACATGTATAAAAAAAACATCAACACACCATACACACATCAACACACCATATACACATGAAAGCCCACACTCACATACCTGCTGGTGATCCCCTGTACAATACGCATCATCTTCAATCGCCCGGAAGTTTCCATCCCTATCACTACAATCCACCACCACTGATGCCATGTATGCCCCACAGTGAAGGTTGTAGCTGTTGCACAAATCTGCACACACTGGGAGACTGTGTGAGAGTTGAGGGGAAGGTGTTGTGAGTGGAGGGGGAAGTGTTGTGAGTCAAGGGGGGGGAGTGTTGTGCGTGAGTGGAGGGGAGGGGAGGAAAAGGTGTTGGGTGTGTGTGTATGTACACCCAAGTGCAATTTACTACACCCCACATACACCCCACATACACCCCACATACACCCGTCCCCTATATGTACATGCAGCCACACCCAATACACCTGCCTCTCATCATACACACACACCACAACCAACACACACACACACACATACCTCACATCCGCCATGCCATGACACTCACGAAACACCTGAAAACACGCCATTTTCTTCACAATCACCTCACATAATGATTGGCCCATAGTTTCCAGGCGTGATCCAGGTGCCAGTTGACTCACGAGCTGTTGAACGTAGGAGAGTTCAAGTCGGGGTATGTCTTGAGGTCGGGGGGGAAGACAGAGGGTGCGGTCCACCATGAGGTCCCCACAAAACCTGTGGAGGGAAGAATGAAAGAAGGGGATTGGGGTGGGGATTGGGGGATTGGGGGGATTGGGGATAGTGGAGAGAAAAGGGAGTGTTGACTGCCACATACACAACCAATACACACAAATACACAACTCGTTATGCATACATACACAATTCACTACCCACATGCAACACACAACCCACACTACACACACACACTCTCTCTCTCTCACCCTCACATACACACACACTCTCTCTCACCCTCCCTCACACACAAACAAACACTCCCATGCCTGAATTGGTCGAGTACACTACTGGCATTTCCGCATGCAAAGCCAATAGAAGAGCATGCAGATTCACATAGTCCATCATGACACACTTTACCCTGACGTGCACAATTTTCACTACATGGGAGATCCCTCTTATCACAGGCAATACCCACCCACCCCTCCTGTGTGTGTGGGGGGGGGTGGAATATGACATGTAGGTGTAGGTGTATATGACATGTATGTGTACGTGTGTAGGGTCATGATGGTGAATACGTGCTTTGCACAATGCTCATGTGTTCGAGCACACTCCTATTCTTCACAACCACTGCTACTATTTTCACAACAAAACCGCACATTAGACACGTACGTCGCATACACATTGCCCATCACGGCACAGGCCATGAGGTTCACATGTAGGGCATTGTCGTGTGGCGCAAGTAGCACCATCCCACCCCTCCTCACATGCACAGGTACCATCAGGAAGACACCTGATTTTGGGGGGGGGGGGGGTATGTGGGTGCATGCACATACATACAGTGTATGTTGTTATAAAATACATACAGCAGCATGTTGTTACAGCCATACATTACTAGTTCAACGAGTGCACAGATGCCTCGTGCATGCCTTTGTGATTTCAAGTCAATCAACCCCTCCCCTCTCCCACACAAACACACACACACACACATCATACACACACATCATACACACACATCATACACACTCATACACACACACTTTGAACAATTTGTGCATTGATCGAGCCATCTCCATCAATGATCCAGCAACACCCTCACACACACTCACCTTCCATTCCCACTGCAGTCCTCAGGGCAGCGTGGTGGCACCTCACACAACACCCCAGCAGCAGGGCAATCGAGTACACCTGCATAGCCTGGTACAAGCACACTCACAGCACCTTGCCCACATGAAACTGGGGTTGAACCTGTGGGGGGGTGTGGGTGTGGGTGTGGGTGTGGGGGTGGGTGGCGGTGTGGGTGTGGGTGTGGAGCATGTGTATGCGCTTGATAGTACATGTGTAATGGGCATGTTGCATATATACACAAAGTACATCATCATCACTCGTCAACGCATGTCCTCCACGCGCCACACATCTCACACACTCCCCATGCACGCCTACAGACGCACTCCCCAATGCCCACCCACATACTCTTATACTACCACCCACATACGCTCACTCACATACTCCCCATCCCCCCCCCCCAAACCTATCACGTACCAACATACACAGTCAATGCACCATGCTCTTCACACTCATATCGCAAACAGGAAGGCCAGGGCCCCTCTGCTGCTGTGTTGCTGCTGCCTGGGACGAGTGAAGAAGTAAAACATGCACTGTCTGCACCACGATACTGCGGGAGGGTTGCATTGGTGAGCAGCAGTGTGGCAAGGGCGTCGCTGCTGGGATCCTGGGGTGTGGGGGGATGAGGATGGGGTGGTGTGCAGTGGTGTATGGGATGTTGTACAGGAGGTGGAATGTGATGTTGTGTGATAGGTGGAATGGGACATGAAGTAGTGCGATGTCATCAATCCTTCCCCCTCTTCCCCCCACCCTCACCCCACACCCCGTCTATACCATGCAGTCCCCCCCCGCAACGGGTGTGTAAAACCAGCACGCATGTGCCCCACTCCCAGCACTCAACCCAGACTGCCCCTGCCCCCCCACCCCCCCATCACAGGTCCCCATCGCCCGCTGCCCCGGGGCGCACCCCATGGAGGCCCCCCCCCTGCAGTTGTACGGCTGCCCAGGGGCCCACGTGTAGCAGGGGGTGGTGACAAAGGAGGGGCCCTGTGCGGCACCCCACAAGAGGGGTTGTGCCATGGTAGTGTTGACTGTGTACCATCCGGAATCTTCCAACAGGGCTATGGAAATGTGGGAGAGGATGGAATTGGGGTGTACATTGCTTGCCTGGGGGGGGGGGGGGGGGGGGGGGTGTGGGGGGTTGTGTGGGGTGATAGTGCAGATTGTCAGGCGTGTGTGTATACATGAGGATAGTGTAGTCAAGGGGTGTGTGTGAACATATATATGTATGTATATATATATACACACACACACCACACCATTCCAACACAGTATACACCATTGCAACAACCCAACCCCCCACCAACACACCATACAACCCACCCACCCATCACCACACACCATGAGTTCATCCCCCACAATCGACCCCTGCCAGTGTGGATGTGGTTGACTGTCCATCCCAGTTGCCAACTCCATCCCCTCCAGCTCAGGGGGGCCCCATGCCTGGTAGTGCTTCTTGGCAGCTTCCCTCACCGCAGGGCTTATGACGCGATACACATCCACTGTGTATTCTGGGTTGTACTCATGCAGCACAATGGGGGTGCGCAGGTGCATGTGGGCATCGAGGAAGTGGTTGAAATTGTCAAAGGTAAAGGCGAGGATGTGCATTGTCTGTAGGGGGTGGAGGGGGTTAGGGGTATATGTGTATATGTGTGTGTGTGTGTGTGTGTGTGTGTGCAGAGTGTATTATGCATGAAAGCACATCCTCACAACAACACCCACACCCAACAAAAACAACAACACCCATACCCAACACACACCTCATGCAACAGCAATTTGTACAACAGTTCAGCAGCATCCTCATCCTCCGCTGCCCTGTTCACCACATGCGGGTGCAGCTGCAACAACGCCACCGTTGGCCTGCCCCAGTGGTCACGTTCACATAGGTAGTGATCAGAGCGTCGTGTGGCACTAGAGGGGCGAGCAGTGACTGCAAAATACAAGTCTGTGGCATCATACCCATGCCAAGCAAAGGCACTCACATCTGTAAACATGTTGTCACATCCCTGATTGCTCCCAATCTGTAACAACCCTTTCACAGGTGCCACAGCGAGGAGCTGGGAGAAAAATGCGGATGCTCGTGCTGCTGCGCGCTGTACGGCTGCATGGCCATCAGGGCGCACTATGTCAGACATGCGACACTTGTAATAGCAGTCGGTCATACCCTGGATGAGTGGGTGGTGCGTATACTATGTGTGCGTGTCTACAATGTATGTAGACTATATGTGTGGTGTGTATGTATACAAGTGCATTGATTTCTACGCATACATACACAACACACACACAGTAAACAACATTGCATACAACACTCTGCACAACACCATGTACGATACACCCAGTACAACGCATACCGTGGGTGGCCCCCCACTGTGGGGCCCGTCAAGGTCATCAAGACAATAATCAAACACACTGACTGGATTGCCTAGACGTGCCAGCTGCCCAGGGTGTATGCAATCATATTCAGGATCCTTACCCTGTGTGTGAGGTGTGTGGAGGTGTAGCATTCTAGTGTCTAGATGTACTTTACAGTGACAGTATGTACACAATATGTTTGGCCAGTGTCATACACATACCAGGTATCCGGCATCATAGAGTATACGTATGGGCTGCCGTGTGGTTGCTGTAGGACTGGGCTCCGTCTGCAAGGCTCGACGGGTGACTGGTCCTATGTGCGTCCGAGAGAAATGGGATGGGATGTGTGAAGATGGGTGTTGAGAATGGTGATCACGAGTCTGTCTATGGACTATGCGAGTACCTGCACAGGCGATGTGCAGGACAGTCAGCAGCGTGCTCCACCAATACAGGCTGCACATCTATGTTGTTTGCATTGGGGGTGTGTATGAGAGGTGCATGTTGTTGAGCAAGCAGCTGTACACAACAAGCACTGTTCAACGATGGTGAAATGTGAGTTGTTTATTGCTGCGTGTTTTTGTTTACGCAATTGTTGGACCTCGCTGTGGTGTATTATTTCATCACACAACGCATCAACTCACCTCGTAGGGATGAGCATCAGTTGAGCATTGATTGAGCATTAACAACTACAGCAATCTATATCAACTGCATATACTCATTATACTCATTCACTAAACATGGCAAAAGCTGATCTGCTGACGCTCATCCACCTTGTCCTGGCAGACCTTGGCCAGGGCAAGTTGCCATCAATAGATATTGTCAAGATGCTCATCAGCAAGGTGTGTAGTATATGGGATACACAGCAAGACCTCAACTGATCACCACATCCCCCACCACCTAGGCGCTTGGCTACTTAGTATTGACGGGCGCCACTATTGTCAAAGTACCTCAAATCCTCAACATTGTACGTGCAGGCAGTGCAGAGGGCATAAATGCAGTTTCTATTGAGCTTGAGGTGCTCGGCTACTTTGTGCATTTCAGCTATGGGTTCATCCGGGGGCTTCCTTTTTCCACCTATGGTGAAGCTGGCCTGCTCCTTGCCCAGACCATTGTGTTGCTGTTGCTTGTCAATAGTTATGCACGAGCACCTCTTTGGCGAAGTGCGGTGGTCGTTGCAGTGCTCGCGTTTGCTGCACGGGCTGTGTATGCCGGTATGATGTGTGTTTGTGTAGGGGGTGTGATGCATGTGTACTTGACGCAACACACACACACACAGGTCAAGTGTCACTAGCACACATCAGCACTGCATATCAAGTCAACAATTTTGTATTTGTGGCGTCTCGTGTTCCCCAGATCCTCACCAATTATCGAGTATGATTATTTTGTGTTTGTTTCTATTGGACATGATTTAAATGTATTGGACATGGTATATTGCATGCATTGTTTCCTTACCCCACCTTGTAGACCTACCCCCCCTTGTACACCTACACCCCCCCCTCCTGTACACCTGCACCCCCCCCCTCCTGTACACTTACACCCCCCCCCTCCTGTACACCTTACCCCCCGCTTGTTATACGCAGGCTAAAAGCACTGGTCAGCTCAGCATCATCACTGCATTTATGAATTTTGGAGGATCAGTGGCTCGCATATTTACCTCATTGCAGGAGAATGTGGGGGGTGCCATGGTCCAGGGGTACATCATTGGTATGTATAGAGTGGGGTGTGGGGGGGGGGTAGGTGTAGATGTGAAGAAAGTGGGGGGCTGTAGGTGTGTGGATGTTGGAATTATATGTGTGCTACTTTTCAGATTGTTGTTGATCATCATTGATCTTGTGCTTTGCACAATACACATTGTTACCCCCTGTTCATACCACCTATGCCGTCCATGTCCCACCATATTCCCCTCACAAAACACAGGTGCACTCCTTAACTTTACAGTATTTGCACAAATCCTGCTATACGGTGGTAGCAAGGGGAAAGCAAAGCCCAAGGGGAAACGAGGGGCATCAGCAGCAAGCAAGAAAACACGTTAGCACATGGAATTGTTCTTGGTGGTGTTTGGGTACTCGGTGGTGGTGGTGTTTGGGTACTGGGCTGTCTTGTTCTGTGGTATTTGCAATTGGTGTACTCTCCACCAAGAGAAAGCAGTGGTTGCTGATATGAGAGGCTACTGCTAGCTGTGCACACCGAAAAGGAGAACAACAGCTAATATCATTACACATGTACACCAAGCAAAATACCTGCTCCTCTTGTCCTCTCCACCTTCCTCTACACACGCAACTTGGCCAGCTTTGCCTGAAACCCAGCCCCCACCCCAGCTGCTTGCAACATTTCCAGCTTTTCCTGCTTGATACGTTCCAATGCAACACGCTGCTCTTCAGCTAGGTTCCTCAATTTCGCATCTTCTGCCACCTCTTGGGCCCGTTGCTGGGCTTTTCGTGCTTGATTTTCCTGTATTTGCTGCTGTAAGGAGGCCAGGTGCGCCGCTGCACGAGCACGTGCTTCTACAGCCGCGCGGTGGGCCTCTGCAGCACGTGCTGCAGCAGCGGCTTCGGCGGCTCGACGTTGTTCCGCTGCTGCTTGTTTTTCTTGCGCACGGCGTGCTTCTGCTGCTTGAAGTTGTGCTTGGCGGTGTGCTTCCAAGTCACTGGGTGTGGTGTGGTGTGTGTTGGGGGGGAGAGATATGGTGTACACGCACGGTGCTTTGCAATGTACACACAGTGCTTTGCAATGTAAATCAGCACATGCGTGTACACCATATTCACACAAAATACACGTCCACACACATTGCATGTCTCCACACATTGCAGACATCCACAATATGCAAAAAAATGAAAAAAATGAAAAAAATGAAAAAAAAATGAACAACGCACCGTGTCATGTCTCGTCGTCGTTGTCGTTCTGCTGCTTCTCGCTGCTGTGCCTCTCTGGCTTTGACTGCCTGATGACGTTGCATGATGAGGGTATCACGTGCCTCATGTTGGTCAAGCATGCGCTGCTGTTGGGTGCGGAGACGAGCAACTGCGAGTTCCTTTGCTTGTGCTGCTGCTTCTCTGGCTGCTTGGGCTGCCTGTGGGTGGGTGGGGTTGGAAGGGTGAGTATACATAAATGTATATATATATATATATATATATATGTGTGTGTGTGTGTATGTGTGGGTTGGTTGGTTGGTTGGTGGGCGGGTGTGAGAGAGAGAGAGGGAGAGAGAGAAAGAGAGAGTGGGTGGGTGTGGGTGTGTATGTGGGCGTGTGGTGGGAAAGTACAAGCCAACACATGCAATACCCCAATACATACAATACCCACCAACGCACATGCAATACCCACCAACACAAACCCTGCCTATCCATCTATAGGATGTCCATCTATATGACACCCACCCACACCCCCTCACCTTTCCCTCTTTGGCCTTTTTCGCCAGGTATGCGGCAACCCTCCTATCCTCTTCAATCTCAGCCATTTTTTGCTTCTTTTTAGCCTCGGCTTGTTGTGCATTGATCAATTTGACCTCCTCAAGGAGTGCTCGCTGTTGGGCACAGCGTGCTGCTGCTGCTTGTGCTTCTGCTTGACGTGCAGCCTCTGCTCGCTGTGGGTATGGGTGTGTGCGGTGTATGGTGTGTGGGGGTAGGGGGGTGGGGGGGGAGTGCATGGGCATGTTTTGTGGATGTACAAGTATGCCAATATATGGTCATTATTAGATACATTGTCATAATGAGATACACATAATCATAATGAGATACACATAGTCATAATGAGATATACATAGTCATAATGAGATATACATAGTCATATTCAATATGAGACACAGTCATAATCACAACACACACACCTCTGCCATAGCCTGTGCCTCTTGTACACGTGCTTCCTCCTCCAACATACGCTGTACCTGCCTCTCTGCTATCTGCTCTAGCAACACCTCCCTGCCTGCAACCCAACGGGCCACCCTGGCCTGTTCCCGGGCCTTTCATGGAGGGGGGGGGGATATGAGGTGGGGGAGGAGGGGGGGTGAACACACACAAGTACAAGAACATCACACACACACACAGGAACATAACCGACATTCATATTCACACGCGTATCTCTCTCTCTTCCCACACCAATCTCACCCACCACCCACCCCCACCCCCACACACCTGTGCTGCATCTGTATCAATAATCCCCCTGCACTGCTTCTCTTCCTGCTGCTGTACACGGCGAGCCTCTTCCTGAACCTTCCGCCGTGCCTCTGCTTGTTGCAGCCGTGCCTGTGCTGCTATGCTTGCCTGTACTATACTATCCATCACTCGAGCCGCATCGGATTGCAGTAATGCATGCTGTTTTGCTTTTTCTCGCAAATGGGCTGCCTGCTGCTGGGCTTCTGGGTCTATGATTGGTGGGGGTGGGGCTGCCTGGTGGGGTGGGGTGAGAGGGATGGGGGATGGGTGTGTGGGGCAGACAAGAGGGTAGCGCAGGGGGTGTATGCGTGTGTGTAGAGGATTGCATGCATACCTTGCGGAGCTTGTCTGCTCGTTGTGCAGCTTCTTGTCGTTGCAGTTGTTCATACTGGTGATGGTGTGGGACGATGGTGGGGGGGATGGTATGTATGTATGCAACACCATGGAATGTGTGGACACCCACATGCTGGCTTCTAGATGCGGTACTAAAACACACTCAACTACCTGCTGCTTTTGATAGGTTTGTGAGTCATTGGTGGTGGTATCTTGCATCAAGGAGGTCAGTTTGCTGGTGGAGATGACCAGTACATTGCGCTGGGTTGGGGCTGCTTCCTGTGGGTGGCGTCTTTCATCATGGAATATCGCGGCGTAACGACACATGTAATTTCATGCAGCATACCTTGCGCTGTTTTGCTGCGTTGCTGTGTGTGTGCCTGTGTGTGTCGGAACGATGGAGCATCATCATCGAAACACAAATCGGGGGCAGCAAGATGGGTTTCAATGCATGCATGTACACAGTATGCGTACACAGTGTATGCAAAAACAACTTGAATACGCACTCATCACAAGGCATCGTTGACCATGCTGCCCCATACATTGTGCTGCTGCTGTTTCTTCCAGCAAATCGCCCCATGCCGTTGACAATATTAATTTACAGTGTGCGCCAATACAACACACATGGTACAATACGAAACGAATTGCAACAACAACTACCAGAGCGCTCAACAACCATCAGAGCTCACCCCCCCTCTCTACACAACGCCTCCACTTCTCCTGCATCCACTGGGAGGCTCCCCGACAGCACAGCACACCCATCTTCTGTCACCACCACGTCATCCTCTATACGGACACCAATCCCAGCATACGGCCCAAACTGCGTCGTATCCGGGATGTACAGGCCCGGCTCCACTGTGAGGGCTACCCCGGGCACGAGGGGGCGCTCATGGCTCACAGTGCTGACATCATGCACATCCATTCCTATCCAATGACCTTTTTGTTGTGGGGGTGTTTCGGTGTTGGGTGGGTGTTTTGGTGTGGGTGTTTTAGGTGGGTGTGTTTTGGGTGGGTGTGTTTTGCAAGTGGGATTGTAATGTGCAGGATCGTGTAGCATGTATGATGTGCAGTGTCGACGTCAACATGATCACCACCATCACCACCACCATACCAATAGAATGTGGATAAAACTGTCGATACGCCCCCGCTGCAATCTCCGACACCGACATCCCCCGCATGATCCCCAAATCCCCCAACACCTCACTCAACAACCGCACCGACAGCTGGTGCACCTGTCTCATAGTGACCCCTGGCTTGATAGCTGCCAAACACTGCTGGTGCACGTGTGCTACTGCACTGTAGACCGTTCGTTGAGGTGGGCTAAAGTGACCGCCAATGGGCCATGTGCGGGAAATGTCACTGGCAAAGCCGTAACGTTCACAGCCAGCATCCATTAACAGGAGGTTTTGGGGTGTGAGAACCTGTTGGGGGGGGTGTAGGGGGGTGTTTTGGGGGTGGAAGTTGAGGTTGAGAGGGGGGGGGGTGCGCACGTGTGTTGTTACCTTTTGTTTGTTGTATGCGTACATGGGCGACGAGTATTACACATACACACACACATGCTACACACACACACATACAGGAATAACACTACAAATTACATGGTATGTAATGATTCCCCCACCCCACCCCCTACAGGCACACACACTACACACACACACGGTACAACCCCCCAACACACACACACACTCAACACCACACCTTGTCATTACGACCATAATGTATGGTACATGCATCAACACCAGAAGCAACCACAGGTGGGAATGCCACCCTTGATGCACCATTGTGCTTACACAAGTATTCTGTGGTGGTGGTGGTGTGCGTGGTGTTTCATTATGTGTGTACTTTTGGTGTTTCATGAGGTGTGTATTTGTGGTGTGTAGAAGTAGTGTGCATGGTGTTTCATAAGGTGTGTACCAGTAGTGTACTCTATGCATAACCATACTCAACATGCTCCTCACACACTCAGCATGGTACAAACCACATTCCAAAAAACAAATGCAACAAACCACACCATACACCAACCGCACCATACACCCCCCCAGCCACATACCAAAACGAGCTGCCACTTGATACTCATACATCTGACCTGTATAACCACCACTCCCATGTGCCCCCCCCCCCCCCCCCCCCCCCCCCCCCCCCTCCCCCCCCCCCCCCCCCCAACCCCCCCCCCCAACCCCCCCCCCCCCAACACCCCCCCCCCCCCCAACACCCCCACTCCTACACATCACATCCCTCAATGCCGCACTCGCCGTCCCCACTGCACCCCCCAACAAGGTCAACTCTGCCGTTGACTTTGACCATCGCATGTGGTGCAGGATGGGGCGCAGTGGGCGGACCCTTCCAGAGGCCAGGGCGTCCTGGAGGGGCCCTGCTGCGTGGTGGAGGGGGGACCCTCTGTCGGGGTCATAGAGGACAGTGGAGTCGGGGTTGAGGAGTGAACACAGACGTTCTGGGAGCTGTGGGGGTGGGGGGTGTATGGTGGGTATGTGGTGAACATAATGTGGGTGGGGGGGGGGGAGGGTATGTGTGCACATGCATGCTTTACAGTAAAAAAGAGACACACTTGATATACACATGAGACACACCACATACAAACCACACACCCATACGTGTACACCAACAAAACATGCACATGAAAACCACATCAACAACACACCTCATCCACTGCATACGCATCATCAGCATCAAAAAATCCCACTGCTGCATCAGGTGTCATGTGTGACCCATCCCACAACTCACGCTCGGGGCGGTTTTCAGGTAGGAAGAGTATATACAGACCATCATGGGTAGCAGCATCACCTATGAGGGCAACGGCAGGTTGAGTGACGCCTGTGAGGTAGAGCATGTCTGCATCCTGTTTTTTTTTTGGGGGGGGGGTAGGTGTGTGTGTGTCATAGTGTGCGCGCGTGTGTGTGTAGGTGTGTGTGTATACAATTCCTCTTTATCACACACACACAATACCTCTTCATCATACACACACACACAGTATACCTCTCAATAAGACACACACATAACCCCACATACCTGTCTGTAGTTGTGTGGTATCACCCCTGTCACAAACTGCACCTGCGCCCCAGGTAACACCGCCACACTGTTGCGTGGCAATGACGCCGCCAACGCAGCACGGCGTTGTGCAAATTCTTCTCTTGTGATGCCAGGCAGCAGCTCTCCCTCTGCGAGCAGGTGTGGGTGGGTTTCGTGCACTGGTTGCCCTGCCACGATGCGACGCATCACTCTGTCACACGCTCGTTGTGCGATGCGACGTAATCCTCCTGCAGCAGTCGTCATGGTGTGTTGCTGGTCGTCGTGAGTGGTGGTTCTGGGGGATCACGGGGTGGTGTGTTGAGGGGTGGTTTGTTGAGGGCAAGCAAAGGCAATGCAAGGAGTGGCAATGTGATGATTGCACCAAAAACTGTCACACGATTGCCACGTTTTGTTTTTAATGTGAATGGGCCAATCCACCACGCTGCCATTGATTGAGGCTGGGATGGTTGGTATATACAAATGTGGTGCACAAATACGAACGTGTAAAACTTGTAAAACGTTGACCACAAGTTTTTGACCAGTAGGACTCTCCCAGTAGAATATAGTGGTCACACAACAATTGACGACAATTTTGTTGCTGTACACACGTGGTTGTCTACACCAATACAAGCACACCACAACAGATGTTGATGCATCCCCCCTAAACCCTCTCTCGAGTAGCATGGGCGATGCATTGCACATCACCGTCTCCATTGAAGACTTGTTGATTGATTCGAAACAAACATTGCTGCCCATCATCCACCATATTGAAGGATGGGACCATGCCGATGACAATGCCATCACTGTGCAGCAACTGTCTGGTGCAATGACCAACCTGGTGTACAAAGTGGCATGGCAACAACACCCTGATGAACAAAACAACGATGCGCAGCATCACGCCAATGTATGCCGATGATTGTTGTATATACACCGACGGTTGTACCGCATGTGTACCGCAGGTGTACGCCACATCCACGCATCACCCCCCAAACACACAGCCATTGGCCATCGTACGCGTCTTTGGTGGTTCTGATGGTCTCTTTAATCGCGCATCAGAGCGTACCATTTTCAGAGCCATGTCACAGCTCCAGCTGGGCCCCACATTGCTGGTTGAATTTGCAAATGGCCGGGTCGAGGAGTTTTGGAGGGGCCACAGTGTAGATGCAGAAGACATGCGGCAACCATGGGTGGCTGTGAGCATTGCTCGCGCCATGGCAGGATTTCACTGGCATGCATCGGTCAAATCGGTCAACGGTATGGCGGATGGTCAACATGCTGGTCAACATATAAGAGGAAGCATGGTCAACGTGAGCGACACAAGAGAGGAGGAAACGGTCAATGTGGGCGACATAAGAGAGGAAGAAATGATCAACACAAATGCACACTTTAGTAGAATCTGTGACGATGAAAGGCAGGATGATGACAAGCAGGATGATGAAACGCATGATGGTGGTGTGTTGTGGGAGCGGTTGTGGCAGTGGATGGCACATGTGCGGCGGTTGTGGGAGGGGCACGGGGATGGATGGACATGGCGATTGGATAATGTGGAGATCCTGGTATGTGGGTTGCATGTGTATAGCTGAGTATGTATGTTGGTGTTTGATGTGGTGTGCTTTGGTTGTACATGGTACACACACAATCTACACACACAATATCATTGTACACACACATAAATCTCTCTCTCTCACACACACACACATGTTCCCCCCCCCCCTTTCAGCTCAAACGCATGCAGCATCACCTGCAGCAGGCATCACCCTCTTGGTATGCATTTTGTCATAATGATTTACAATACGGCAACATGATGTTGTTCTACAGACAGTTGACCACATCCAGCCTCTCACCTGCAGTGGCATCTTCACTCACTCGCAGGTATGTAGATATGGTGTATACAGATACGTACATATATATACAGAAATACATATTGCTGTTGATTGATGGTGTTTTTTTTACTAATGATGGCATTTTTATGAATGATGGTGTTTTTTATTGTTTGATGAAATTCCTGTTGTCTGATGTTTTTCCTGTCAACTGATCATGGTGGTGGTGGTCTACATGTGTTGTCCAACATACACACTTGCAAACACACACAGACACTTGCAAACACACCTACACTAACTCACAAACACAAACCTACACACCCACAGGAAACGTGGTACCTCACAACTCCGCAGCAACGCCAGCCTCACATCCCTCCACAACCTCAACTCCAGCGACATCGTCCCCCTTGTACGCTTTATTGACTATGAATATGCATGCCTCAACCACATTGCCTTTGATATTGCCAACCATTGGTGTGAATATGCTGCTGATTATCACACACCCACACCCCATGTACTGACATTTTCATGCATGCCTGATGGGACAGCGCAGCGCACCTTTACGAGGGCGTATGTGAAGAACTTGGTCAAATTGTGTAGATTGCAGCCCAAGGTGGGGAAAGTAAAGGGGTGTTGATGTTTTTGGGGGGGTGACATGACTGTGGTTGAAATGGTGTGAGGGATTTGCATGTGAGGAGATTTGTATTTGAGGAGATTTGTATGTGAGGAGATTTGTATGTGAGGAGATTTGTATGTGAGGAGATTTGTATGTGAGGGATTTGCATGTGAGGGAGTTTGTATGTACATGGCATGGACAAGTGTCATGCGTTGTGGAGATGATTGACATGATAATCAAGGTGTACATTAATGGTCAACGCACAGGTGAACAATCCAGTGGATGGTACATCAGTAGAAGGCACTCATCATTCCTTGGGCCATGATCAAAGCAGCAGCAGCAGCTTGCCAGTCGACAATTCAGTCAACAATTCAGTCAACAATTCAGTCAACAATTCCAGCAGTACAGTCAACTCGGTCAACACCGCAACGCATGGCAAGTCACATGGATTGGCCAGCATGGTACAAAACTGCAGGTGTGTGTGTATGGTGTATATGTGTGTGTCGGGGGGGGAGGGGTCCTTTCTCATGTGTGATTGCAGTGCATCATCTGCACGCCTCATCTCCCACACCATACACAAGCAACCCCACCCATGCACATCACCCCCACCCACAACCCAACTCACAGGGATGATGATGACATGGACGCACTTGCCCAAGAGCTCTGTCACTGGTCAAACCAGTATATACCCCTCAGCCACATACACTGGGCACTGTGGGGTCTGATTCAGGCAAAACAAAGCAGTGTTGACTTTGACTTTGAGGCATATGCTGTACAGAGGATGCAGGCGTTTTTCAAGAGTGCTGATGAGGTGTTTGGTGATGTTTGACCGGGCATGTTTGACCAGTGCTGCTGAGGTGCTTGGTGAAGTGTGCAGTTGCGACAGGAAACACTGATGCATGTGTTGTAATTTGCAATGAATTGTATTTGTAATAGAGCCCACAGCTTGTTGAGAGAGTGTACTGTTGCATGTTGATCATTCTTGTTACATATATGTTGTATGATACCATCACGTTTCAATGAATTTACTTGTGACATTGTCACTGTCACTATCAATGAATATGACATATGATCATATGTTTGTGAGGAGCAAACCGCTACAAAATCACATAGAAGAGCAAAAAGGTACAAAATGCAAGAAAAAGGGAAAGAATGTTGACTGCACCCTCATTCCCCCACTGCAGCCTCTTCATCCCACTGCACCAGCCCCCCCTTGTGCGCATGCCCGCCCACCACACCATGCCCCTCATGGCCCCCACCCCCCACCCCTCCCACCCACCCCTGCCCACTCAGGTGATACTCAGCCCCTGCAGGCCCCTGGTAATACGGGGCCACTGCCGGCACCAGCCTTCCCAGCTCAGGTCGCTGCTGCTGCAGCTTTCTCAACTCCACTTCCACCCGCACAAAGGTCCACTGGGCCCTTCTAGTAACTTCTAGGCAATTAACTACACAACAGACCACGCAGGAAGATGCCCAGGAAGGTACAAGGCGAGTCAACCATAAAAATCGTAACATTAGGTTGGTGATGAGGAGGGCATAGTAGAAATCTGGGGCGTAGAGGAGTTGGGGGGGGAGGATTGGGGGGCCCGTGGGGAAGGCTGGTCGCTTGCCTGGGGATGGGGTGTAGTGGGAGAGGGATGTGGAAGAGAAGAGTGGCATAATAGGAATGTGAAAGAGAAGAGTGGGACAGGGATGTGAGAGGGATGTGGAAGAGAAGAGTGGGAGAGTGGGATAGGGATGTGAAAGGGAGATTCAAGAGTGGGACACAGATGTGAAAGAGAAATTCACAGCAGCACACTGGATATTCACAGAGCACAATGTATGTTCACAGGAGCACAATGTATATTCACAGCTGGATATTCACAGCACCCGCCCCTCCCTGTACCTTTGGGTGCTGAAAAGTAGCGTATCTCCCAGTCACGCTCAACGTCCCAAAAATAACTGAACACTGTGTTGCCAGTGGCCACAAGAACATACAATGCCTGGGGGGTATGAATATACATGAATGTGTGTGGAAATACACATGAATGTGTGTGGAAGCACATGCACAAGCACATGCAATGCCTGTGGGGTGCAAATGTCAAAAATACTTGACCTACACTGTATTTGACCTACACTATACCCCTTCGTTGCACCTTACTGCACACCCCCATATAACCTCACTGCACACCCCTCTCACCCACCACATCCTCACCCACCACACCCCCACCATACACCCACCTGAAAGTGCGCCACCCAAGCACCAGCAGACATGACATTCCTCAAACCCCACACCCACATCGCCGGCAACGCACTGGCGTATTTCAGTGCATTGTACAGCTGGGGAGTGGCTCCTGTGTCCTTATACACCCGGAGACATTGTACGAGGCGACAGGTAAAGGGGACCGCTGCTACAAAGGGCATGAGCCATGCCATACCCTCACAACCCTATGTGTGTATTTTTGCATGGTGTGGTGGTGGGGGGGGGGGGGGGGGGGGGGGGGTTGTTGTAGTTGGCATAGCGTTGGGGGTCATGTGAAACCACACCACATACATCATGTCGCATGCACACCACATACATCATGCCACAATCACACCACCTGTACGGTAATGCCCAGCCTTCCCTCAACCACAAACACCCACACACAATCACCCACACCCACACCCACATCCCCCCTCATCCCCCCCACCTCATCAAAGGTGGCCATCACATCCCTCCTCGCCAAGTGGCATGTTGCTCTACTCAAGTCAGCCATAGGCTTTGCTAATGAAGTCAGCATGTCAGCCAATAAGAAATCAGCCCATGATACAGCACAGAGGGGGACTAGGGAACGAGCGAGTGTGCTACAGAAGAAATGACGAGATGACTGTGTGGGGAGGGTTTGTGGGTGGGTGGGTGGGTGAGGGATTGGAATGTAAATGATAATGAAAAAAAATAACAATAAACAATAATAATGGGTGCATACCCATCTCATCCATCAAAGCAAACACGAGGTGCTGTTGCTGCTGTTGTTGTGTATGTTGCTGCTGTTGTGTATGAACAAAGAATGAATGATGTTTTTCAATACCATCCAGCACATGCACCCAAACATACACTCATCTCTCTACAACTCCCTCAACCACCATACCTTGTCCAACACGTCCACAGGCAGCACCACCACCCCACACACCCCGATATACAGCAACCCAGGCTGCACAGACGCCCATCTTCCATTCCCCACCCCGCACAGATAGGCAAACGCTGCAGCACTGGTCACAAACAACACCGTGAGCACCATCAACACCGATATCAACTGCCGACTGGTGGGTAGACATACTTGGTCATGTCGGGAAAAGCACACATGGTATTGTATGTGGTGATGCTCAAAGTACAAGACAATGCGTGCCCACAACCATGCGAGTAACAACATGGGGATCAGGGGGACGTAGTAGATGGTAAAGAGCTCCGTGTGGGTGTAGTTCATCACCCTCAAGCCCTGAATGACGATGACGAGGCAACATGCACACCATGCGGCCATGCACACCATCTGGAGGTAGGGGGGGGATGAGGTAGAGGGGGGATGAGGTAGAGGGGGGATGAGGTAGAGGGGGGATGAGGTAGAGGGGGGGATGATGAGGGTGTGGTGGCGGGTGGGGGGCTGCGTGCTGTGGGGGGTGTAGAGCATGTAATTGTAGTACCTGTACTGATGTGGTGTTGCCGAGTGTGCCTCCTGATGATGGGCTGTCCTCCAAATCCCTGAGAGGATGGGGAGGATGGGGAGCGGTTGGAGCATGTCGGTGATGAATGCCGCCATGTGCACCGCTGGCACCCAACTTGCCCTCGTATGCTATACCACTGAATCCCCCCTCAGTCCCCCATTCATACCATGACAAGTTGCGATCAGAGGCCTTGGCCTTGAGCACATGTGGTGCACGGTGATGCTCTCGTGGTGCTTGATCATGCTGCGGATGGCCATGTGGTGCATGGCCACGTCTATGTGGTTTTGCATCTGTTGTGCAGTCTGCCACCATGGTAAACTGATGTGGCTGGTTATTCATGGGCTCAGGGATGTTGGTGGCATTAACGCAGGCTAATGCATGAGATGCATAGTTTTACAGGAGGAAGGGACCTGCTTTGTATATGTGCTTGTGTAGACGTGTTTTGTGCAGACGTGATGTTCAACCTGTAGCAGCGAGTATATATTTGCCAAGCTGCTATGAATAGTTGCTGATGATGCATACGGTTGGCTGTATGCAACGTCCCTAGCATATGGTACGCATCTGTATATGATTTACACAAACACATACAAAACCACTTTCAATTGAAAACCATACATATGCAGTTTTTATATAGCTGTCACACACTATAACTCGCTATTCCGCACCTAGTCGCACCTAGTTTGATCTAACTACGACTTGCTAATCACTGCAGTCCCATCACATACGTTCGCTTTTATCACCGCGCACTGTACGCAGCACGATGATGCGAACAACCTCATCGCCCACAGTTGCTCTCTTCCAAACAAAGACGAAAACGAAAAAGGAAGTCGTTGCAGAGCCACCCGCACCTAAAAAGACAGGATGGTTTTCGCCCAAGCCCAAACAGCAGGTAGAGCAAAAGTCAACCAAGTCGTCATCGAAGGCAGCCGAGTACAGGTGCGTTGTGAGGGTGTTGAAGACACACACTCCTTTTTACGTGTCCCGGACACACGCACATACCCTGTTCACACACACACACAACCATTTCACACACACCCATTTCACACACACAGGAAGGGTATAAGTGTGTTGGGTTCCATCACAAACGCCTTGGATTTCAACGACATACGTTCACAGAGTGATGCAGAACTCTTGTATGACGCCAAATATGGCAAACGTGGTGAGGATGGACGCATGACCAGGTGTGTATATGGGGTGGTGGTGTGTGTGTTTTTGTATTGTGAAACACAATCAATACTCATGTGCAACATCATGAATAGACACACACACACACAAACAAACAAAACCCGTTGGACAGGGAACAGTACCGTGCCCTGCGACGCAAGATTGGAGGGACCAGCAAGGACTTTTTCAAGGTGTGTGTGAGGGTGTGTGTGAGGGTGTGTGTGAGGGTGTGTGTGAGGGTGTGTG